>Ga0172378_10004588_pt1 | contig 12921 bp, 12 predicted proteins | sample GrowelOW332metaG_FD_119755 | JGI IMG/M metagenome (GOLD analysis project Ga0172378, IMG submission 119755) | Groundwater microbial communities from an aquifer near a municipal landfill in Southern Ontario, Canada - Pumphouse #3_1 metaG | ecosystem: Environmental > Aquatic > Deep subsurface >...
AAACCCCGATGATTGCCGTGATGGACACCCGAATTGCTACCAAGGGCGTAGTATCGATGAGCAGCAAGGCTGTGTTGTAGATGAACATGTAGGGGACGATGAAGCCGGCAAGTGACAGCTTGACTGATTGCAAGCCCGTTTTCATGGGATCCCCTCCGCTCAGACCCGCAGCTGCAAAAGAAGCAAGTGCCACCGGTGGGGTAATATTTGCAAACATAGCAAAGTAGAAGACGAACATATGGGCGGCGATCGGAGGGATTCCCAATTTCACCAAGGCAGGGGCTGCCATGGTGGCGGTGATCAGGTATGCGGGGATGGAAGGAAGTCCCATGCCCAGAATCATGCAGGTTACCATGGTAAGAATCAGGGTGAGCATCAGGTTGGACTGTCCCAACTGGATAATGGCGTTTGCCATATTCAGGCCGAATCCGGTAAGGCTTACCACGCCGATGATGATGCCGACAACTGCACAAGCTACAGCCACCGATACAACCGCCCTTGTTCCTTCGCTGAAAGCATCAAGGATTTGGGTGAAGGTCATACGAGTGGATTTACGTGTCATACTGACAACAATGGTGGCAACGATTGCCCAAAAGGCACTGAATATGACCGTTGCTCCGCTGAACAGCAACATATACAGCAAAAATGCTATGGGAATAAGCAAATGCCCGCGTTCGCGCATGACTTCGCCTACTTTGGGAAGGTCCTCTTTGGGAATGCCTTGAAGGTTCTTCTTGGAAGCCCTCAGTTGTACCTGCACCAGGATTCCCAAATAGTAGAGGAGGGCCGGGATGGTGGCACTGATCACAATGACACCATATTTGACACCGAGCATTTCTGCCATGATGAAGGCAGCAGCCCCCATGATGGGCGGCAACAGCTGTCCACCTACCGAGGCCGACGATTCAACGGCTCCGGCAAATTCCTTGCTGTATCCGGTTTTCTTCATCAGGGGAATGGTAAAGGTTCCCGTGGTTACCACATTTGCTACCGCACTGCCGTTGATCGATCCGAGGAAACCGCTTGCAATGACTGCGACTTTTGCCGGTCCTCCCTTGGAACTACCGGCAAAGGCAAGAGCAAGGTCATTGAAAAATCTGCCCATGCCGCACTTGTTCATGACAGTCCCGAACATGATGAACAAGAAAATGTAGGAGGCCGCAACATCGACGGAGGTACCGTAAATGCCTTCAGTATTGATGAAGATATGATTGACCAATGCTCTCCAATTATAACCGCGATGCATAAGAATGCCGGGAAGATTGCGGCCGACCAATCCATAGAGCAGGAAGATGAGGCTGAGAATTACCAACGGCCAGCCCGAGATTCTCCTGCTTGCTTCCAATACGAGTACGATAAGAATGGTGCCCATCACCACATCCATGGTATTGGGACTGCCCATGCGATTGATAAAGTTGATGTAATCGACCCATACATAAACTGCTACAGATACTGCAAGCAGTGCAAAGAGGATGTCGTACCATGGGATGGTCTTGCGTGGTGACTTTTTGCTGAATGGGTAGAGGAAAAAGGTCATGAACAACATCATAGCCACATGGAGTGAACGGTGCAGGTGGGTGGCGGGGTATCCAATGAAGGAGGTGATGAAGTGGTACAAGGCGATGCCGATAGTCAAATAATAGACCATCTTCACCAAAAGTACGTGGTCGAAGGTCCTGGTCTTTGACTCTTTCTCAAATTTGCCCAGCAGTTCTTCCTGCTTTGCTTTCATATGGGGATTCAGTTCGTCAAGATGTATCTTGGCCATAATGTTCTCGTTCCTTTGATAGAGAGTACTACCGGAAGGTGATGTTGTACGTCCTTGCCGGCAATGAATGTAGTGAGTCCAAGTGTAATGGAAACAAGGGCTGTTTGTGAATGTATCCATCGAATCGCATCGAAGCTCTGGTCGATCTGACGCATGACGATCATACCATTCTCGATGGATACCACTCCCTTGTTTTCAGGTATTCCTGCGCCGAAGCCGGCAACAGAAATGGTGTCTAGCGCAAATGTACCATCTTTTTCAATGGTGTACTCTTCGATCCAAGGGATATGTTCGAACGAGTGTATCCAATGAAAGGTTAGGGTGTCACCCTCTTGTACAGGGAGGGAAAAGAGGACCTGTCCTGTTTCTTGGTCACTGAGGACAAGCTGCAGTCCAGGTCCCGATGCGAGAAGAAAGAAGAGCAGTGTCCCCATCACGAGGATGAGGACAACAAGTACTATAAACCGTGTTCTGCTCTTCATCGACTAATTTACATACCTACTTCGCTGTAGTAGCGCTTGGCCCCTTCATGGAAGGGAATATCAACACCAAGGTGGCTGTTTTCCAGCGTAATGTGTTGCTTTGCGGTTGCATGCGAAGCCTGGATGTCGCCGATATTCTCGAAAACTCCCTTGGTCAAATCGTAGGCAACTTCTTCATCGAGACTTGCATTGACGATCATGATGTTGCGAACCGTGGCGGTGACGACATCACCTTTGGTGTCATATACATCGGCAGGAATCGTAGCCTCAACAAAGAACGGATACTTTGCCTTCAGGTTCGCAAGACCTTCCCCTTCGATGGGAATGAGAACGATTTGGCTGCTGGTACCCAGTTCCATAATGGTTGCATTGGGAATGCCGCTGGTTACGAATACTGCATCAACGAGGTTGTTTTTCAGCTGGGCAATGGCCTCACCGTAGTTGAGGTAGTCTACCTTGCTATCGGCATAGGTCATGCCGTGGGCTTCATACATCATTCTTGCGTTGAGTTCTACACCACTGTTGGGAGCTCCGACGCCGACGCGCTTGCCTTTCAGGTCTGTGAACTTTGTGATGCCGGTGCGGCTGGTGGTGACCAGCTGTACATAGTTGGGGTAGAGGCCCAACAGAGCTCTGAGCTCACTGGCGGGCTGCTTGCCTTCATAGGCACCGAAGCCTTGGTATGCCTGGGCGACAGCATCACTCATGGCGATAGCCATTTCAGCACGCTTTTCCAAGATCAGGGTGATATTTTCAGCCGAGGCACCGGTTGCCTGAGCTGAGGATTTATAGCCAAGCTTATTTTGAAATACCGATGAAAAAGCTCCACCGATCGGATAGTACAGCCCACTGGTAGGACCGGTTGCCACGGTAATGAAGTGCTTGCTGCGGTCCAATCCTTCAGTCTTTGTGGTCTCAGCCTGACCAGCTGCAAATATATTGACAGCCAGAAGCAGAGCCAAAAGTGCTACAAGGACAATTCTTTTTGTATTCATATCATTCTCTCCTGTTGGTATGATTGCAGGGAAGAAAGTCCTGCGACTTATAAAATGGAATCCTTACTCTTAAAGTAATGATTATAAAGATGCATAGAGGTTGCATCAATATGCAATACTAAGAATATTGGCAAGTAATAAGGAAAATCAAGCCAAAAAGACTAGACAGTGGTAAAACCACCCGTTTTTCGGTACTATAGCGCTATGACGCGAAAGCAATTCATGCACATTGTGGAGATGCGCACAAAAATTATCAGCATGGGAACGTTCTTGTGTGCAAGCATCTATGCACTTTCAGTGAGAGGTTCATTGAATATCCTGACATGGTTGGTCATGGGCCTTGCTACACTGCTTGTCGATATGGGAACAACCGGTTTCAATACCTTTTTTGATTATTGGAGGGGAACCGACAATACTGCCTATACCAAGGAAGAGGATAAAGTACTCGTCCATCAAGACGTCAGCGCATTCTCTGCTTTGCTGGTCTCCCTGCTTCTTTTCGGCTTGGCCGCCCTGCTTGGTCTCTATCTGTCATGGCTTACCAGTTGGTACCTAATTTTTGTAGGGGGGGCGTGCATGCTTGTCGGTTTTTTCTACACAGCAGGACCGTATCCCATTTCACGAACACCGTTTGGAGAATTGTTTGCCGGCCTCTTTTTGGGAACCGTGCTTTTTCTCATCACGGTGTTTGTACAGGACGTCACCCTCACTCGTTTGCACGTCGTGGTCACCTTGCCGTTTTACTTGCTCATCGCCATGATCCTTTCGGTAAACAATGGATGCGATTTGGTTGGTGATACGGCAAGTGGACGTAAGACGCTTTCCATTGTAGTAGGGAAAAGAAAGGCCTTCACCCTTATTGCAGGGGAGGGCCTGGCTGCCTATGTACTGAGTTATGCCTTGGTCGTTCTTGGATTCTATCCTGTAACACTTGCCTTCTGCCTCGTTCCTTCGCTCGCTCTCTTTTGCATTGCACTAGCGAGAGTCAAACGGGAAGGGTTGGATGCAGAGCACAAGTCTGTTCACATGAGGTTTGCCTCCAAAAGCTATGTGCACTTTTGTATGGCCTTTCTTCTCGCATATGTGCTTAATATAGCGTTCTCTGCTCCGGTTTTTTGATTGTTGCAGCAAAGAGGGAGTTGATCACTCCCAGGATTGCAGACATGGTAAACAATACTTCAATGCCCAAGGTTTTCCAGATGTAGCCGCCCAGCAATGCAATCAGGACGCTGATCAGGTGATTGACCGATATTCCCGTTGTCAGAGTGGCTGTCAGCTCCTCGCGACTGGAGCTAAGGTCACGGACATAGACGTTGGTTGCCATGCTTGCCAAACTGATGATTGAGTCCAGAACAAAATTGATACAGACCACGATAAAGGCGATATGCATCGGAAAGAGACGATGTGCATATCCGTAGAAGAAGCAGACGACAACAAGAATCAGGGTATCGGCAACCATGATTTTCTTATACCCCAGCTTGTCCACCAGCATCCCTATTACCGGGCTGAGAAGCATGCCAAAGACTGCGCAAATGGCCAGTAGTAGGGCGATGACCGAAGTGTCGGCACCATAAAAGAGAATGAGCGCATAGGGGGCGAAGGTGAGGAAGATTTGCTTGCGGGCTCCATAGAATATTTCCAGCATGTAAAACTTGGTATACTTTTTGTTGAAGTACAGGCGTGAGCGTTTTACCTGCTTTCCTTTGTCCTTCATGGACAGCGCTATCATGGTGGAGAGAAGCAGCAGGATGGCTGCAATGAGGAAGACAATGCGGAAGCCCAAGAGGGAGTCGCGTGCATACCCCAGGCTTGCGAGCACGACAAAGAGCAGGGAAACCAGCATATAGCCGATGATGTTGCCCCCGTGGCTGATGCTGGAAGTCACGCCCAAGCTCGCTCCTCCCTTGTCGCTCTTGGCAAAGGCGAGGGACATTGAACTCTTGATAGGCATGACAATATGTTCACCGGTACTGAAAACCACCATAAAAAGAATGACGACCACTTTGCTCGATCCCAGCAGCAAAAGACCGAGGACGCCTCCAAGCATGATGGCTGTACCGATCTTGAAAACCTTGGTTTCACTGAGGCGATACATCCAAGCAAGAATGAAGACGAGCATGAGGCCGGGAATTTCCCGAAAGAATTCCACAATACCGCGTTCGAATTCAGAAATCTTGACAATTTCCGCCAAGTAGTTGTCCTGAATCCCCCGATAAAAGCCGTAGGCAAGACCGGAAAACAAAATAGTGGCCAAGAAAGTTTTCACCGTCTTGTCCCCTGTATAGATGGATGGTTTTTTTGGTTGCATGACAATATCTCCCGTTCCCTTACAGCCGACTATGCTGGGAAAGCGAAGGGATGTCAACAATGTTCTTACTTCTGCCCTTCAAGAACCTTGTTTATATCAGCAAGCGAGCTGCCTAAGTGTGCGAGCATGTACGCTGCAGCCTTCTGATTGTCCCGCTCCTCAATGGCGTTGATTATCAACTCATGTTCGCGAATGGTATTGTCTGAGCTGGTTTTCACCGAAATGGACATGAGTCGATAACGCTTGAGTTCCATGGCCATCAATTGGTTTATTTTCAAAAGCAATGGATTATGCGCCATGTGACAGATTTGGGTATGAAACTGTTCATCGAGCTCGGCAAGGGCGGTTACATTGCTGACCTTGTTCTCCTCGATGAATTGCTGGTGTATTTGCTGCAGAATAACCAACTCCTCATCGCTTCCACGCTTGATGGCCATGCGTACCTGCAGCGTTTCCAACGCTTCGCGGACCTCGGTGGTATCCTTGAGGGTGGGAGCGACTTCGATGAACCACGAACGAATGGCATCATAGTCGTGTCCTTGGTTGTCCTTGACAAAAGCGCCTTTGCCGGAGATCAATTCGACATACCCTTCTGCTTGTAGTGAGCGCATCGCTTCACGGACGGTGGAACGACTCACCGAGAGCATTTCACAGAGCTTTACCTCTGGAGGGAGTTTTGAACCTACGGGGTAGGTTCCCTGAAGAATTGACTCGCGGATCGAGTCTATCACTTGGGTGGTCACGGATATGCGTTTTATTTCTTTCATAATGTTTGTCTGACAACAGACTAGCACGAAAATGGGGCATAGTCAAAGAATTGTTAGGAAATTTACGGTTGACAACCGGGGTATTCGTGGTAAACTCAGTATGTAACGCATGGATTGTCTGACAATCCGGCATCCTACAAATCCTTTGGAGGTTCTTATTATGAAACGAATGTTGCTCGTCATGGCCGTACTGATGCTCGGTCTCTCATTGGCCTTTGCCCAAGGCGGCAAAGAAGCAAGCGCACAGGCAGAGAGCGTAACGTTAACCGTATACTCCCCTGGCAACGTAAACTCTGTACCTACGAAAACCATTCTCAAGTACAAGGAATTGGTGGAAGCAGCTTCGAATGGCACCATAAAGATGGTCGCCCATCACAGCGGTGAGCTTGGCAACGATGCCGAGGCCCTGCAGTCGACCAGAATGGGAACCATTGACGTAATTTTTGCAGGAACAAGCGGATTTACCAGTTTCTATGACAAAGCAAAAATCCTTGACCTGCCGTTCCTTTTTGATTCAGCTCAGGAAGCGTATGAGATTGTCAACAGTGCAATCGGCGAGCAGATTTTCGCCGACCTTCCCAAAGCCGGGCTTGTATACCTCTCCGAAGGCGACAATGGCATGCGTCATGTTGCAACCACCAACCGCCCTGTAAAGAACGTTGATGATGTAAAGGGACTGAAGATTCGCGTTCCGACCAGCAAGATGTACCTCGATGTCTGGGGTGCCTTGGGATCAACACCTGTAGCACTCGCACTCAATGAGCTTGCCATCGCCCTTGCCAATGGAACCGCTGAAGCCCAGGACAACGCAACCTACCACCTGGTAGCCAATGCAACCTATGACGATATCAAACACTACAGCTTCATCAACTACATGTGGATGGGTTGCACGATGGCCATGAACCAGAAGTCTTGGGATAAGCTTACTGCCGACCAGCAGAAGATACTCAAGGAACAGGCAATTGCAGCAGCAAAGTACTCCTTCGACACAATCGAGGAAGACAACGTAACTGCAACCGAGACGCTGAAGAAAGCAGGCGTGCAGTTCATCGAAAATCCCGATATCCAGAGCTTCAAGAACAAGCTTGGGGGATCTGCCTATTACAAGCAGTATGCCTCTGAAGCTTGGTATGACCAAAAAATCGTAGATGCAATTCTCGCAAAGTAAGGTATAGAGTCTGAAGAAGGGCGGTTTCCTCCGCCCTTCTGTTTGTACAGTTTGGGAAGGTGGTACATGCAATTAGTAAAAAAACTCCTGGATCTCTTCGTCCGCCTGGTCTCGGTACTCCTTATGTGCTTGGTGGCAGGCATTGTGCTTCTCATGCTCAATGAACTGGTACTGCGTAACATATTGGGAAAATCCTTTCGAGGAATGACCGAGATGGCAGGTTTCATGTTCCTGTGGATGGCCTTTTTGGGTGTTATCGTGCTCTATGACAAACAGAGGATGATAAGCTTGGACATGTTCTATGTCAGGACAAAAGGCACCTTGAAAACAGTGCTCTGGGTTATTCATAAAATGGTGGCAGCAGCCCTTGGGACGATTATGGTCATCGCATTTTTTGGCTTGTATCCTTATGTGAGCACCGAATACTACTCCTCCATGCCCAAGTTTGCCAAACTTTGGCAGTATGTCCCGATGGCGATTACAGGGAGTTTTCTCTGCATTAAATCAATCTACGAGCTTGTTGAAAAGGCAAGAGGGGAGAAGAGCCGATGATTCTCTTTTTTGGAAGTTTTGTTGTTTTGTTATTGATCGGTGTGCCTATCAGCATCTCCATCGGTGCCAGTGCCATCCTTGGGTGTCTGAATTTGGGGTATCCCTTGATGGTCATCGGTCAGAAAATGGTCAGCGGCATCGACTCCTTCTTGTTGATAGCCATTCCTTTGTTCATTCTTGCGGGCAATCTGATGAATGCCGGAAAGATTACCGAAAAGATTTTTGACTTCGCCAAGCGTCTGGTAGGATGGATTCCCGGCGGTCTTGGTCATGCAAATGTTGTTGCCAGCCTCATTTTTGCCGGTATGTCGGGCAGTGCTGCCGCTGACGCCGGTGGCTTGGGGACCATCGAAATGCAAGCCATGACGACCAACGGATACGACGAGGAATTTTCTGCAGGCATTACGGCAGCATCTTCGGTCATTGGTCCCATTTTCCCCCCATCCATTCCCCTCATCATTTATGGATCAGTTGCCTCGGTCAGTGTTTCCCAGCTCTTCATGGGAGGCGTGGTTCCCGGCCTTTTGATGGCTGTAGCTTTGATGGTAATCGTGTTCGTATTTGCCGTTAAGCGCAAGTATGAACGGACTGCGTTCAATATGCGGTTGCTCATCAAACAATTCTTTGCTTCTGTATTGTCTATCATCACCCCTCTGATTATTCTCAGCGGCTTTGTGTTCGGTTTGTTCACGCCAACCGAAGCATCCAGCGTTGCTGTCGGATATGCTCTGGTTATTGCATTGTTTGTGTACCGCACCTTGGATTGGAAAACCTTCAAGCAGTGCCTGCTTGAAAGTGCTATTACCAGTGCCAATACGCTGTTCATCATCGGTACATCAATGCTGTTCAGCTATGTACTGATAAAAGAAGGCGTTTCCGCCCAGATGGCGGACTTTATTCTGGGCATCAGCGACAATCCCAATTTGATATTGCTGGTGATCAACATTCTGTTGTTGGTTCTGGGAATGTTCATGGAGCCGGGTGCAATCCTCACCTTGATGCTGCCGGTTCTGCTTCCCATCGTCAAAGCATTGCAGATCGATCTGGTGCATTTCGGGGTAGTGATGATTCTGAACCTGATGATCGGCCAGGTCACCCCTCCGTTTGGCGTCTGCCTGTTCATTATCGGGGATGTTTCAAAAGTTTCATTGAATAAGATGTACAAGGCAATTCTGCCGTTCATCATTCCCTTGGTAATTGTTTTGTTTATGTGTACGTATATTCCGGAAGTAGTAACGTGGCTTCCTACCAAACTCTTGCAAGCCTAATGTCAATATATTGAAGGAAACACTATGAAAGATAGATTGTTCGATGTTTCAGGAAAAATTGTGGTAATAACCGGCGGCCTTGGCCAGATCGGTGCCGAGTTCGTGAAGGAATTTCTTCGCCGCGATGCGAAAGTCGCCGTATTTTCCCGCTCTGCCAATGCGCAGAAGGCTGAGAAGGCTTTAACGAAAGAGTATGCATCGCATGCAAACCTGCTGTTGACGCAAGCCGATATCACCAATAAGCAGTCCATCAACCAAGCCCTCGATACCGTAGAGTCTACCTGGGGTGTTGCCGATGTTCTGATCAACAATGCAGGTATCGACACCCAGCCCAGTGCTCCTCCTGAGGTTTCAGGGCCATTTGAGACCTTTCCCGAGGAAGTCTTCCGTGAAGTGGTCGAGACCAACCTTGTAGGTACCTTTTTGATGACCCAAGCTTTCGGTGCAAGGTTGATCAAGGCTTCGAAGGGCGGGTCGATCATACAAGTTGGTTCCATTTACGGCATGCTTAGCCCGGTACAGGACATTTATGCCTACAAGAAGGAAATGACTGGTGTTCCCTTCATCAAGCCTGTTGCCTATAGTGCTGCAAAAAGTGGCATCTACAATCTGACCCGCTACTGTGCAACCTATTGGGCCAAGCAGGGAATCCGGGTTAATACCCTTACTCCCTCAGGAGTCTGGCGTGAAACCCAGGACGAACACTTCCATAAGAATTACCATGCGCGCATGCCGATGGGTAGAATGGCGAAAGCTGATGAGTTCAACGGTGCCGTGGTCTTTTTGGCAAGTGATGCTTCGACGTATATGACCGGTTCGAATCTGGTGGTCGACGGGGGATGGACAGCATGGTAGACAGGACGCCTGCAGTAGTATCGGCGCTCATTACACCGATGAGAGAGGATCGGAGCATCGATGAGAATGCACTCCAGAACCTGGTTATGTATGAGATTGAACACGGCAGTGAAGGTTTTTACTGCTGTGGTTCATCAGGTGAAGGCTTGCTCCTCAGTGTAGAAGAACGAATGCTGATAGCATCGCTGGTCAGCGAGGTGTGCAAAAACAAGGTTCCTTTCTATGTGCATACCGGTTCATTAGGGACTCGGGAGGCGATTCAGCTCTCGGTGCATGCACAGAAAGTAGGAGCAAAAGCTGTCTCCCTCATTCCTCCCATCTACTACCACTATTCACAGAAAGAGGTGGAGAACTACTATTTGGATGTAGTGAATGCGGTGGACCTTGGGGTTATTGTGTACAACATTCCCCAATTTACCGGGATTTCCTTTTCCAAGGAGAGTTCGGTCATGCAGAGCGACAAAATCATCGGCGTCAAGCATACCTCCATGAACCTCTATGACCTTGAACGCCTTGGGCAGGCTTTCCCCAAGAAAATTCTGTTCAATGGGTTTGATGAGATTTTCCTCTACAGTCTTGCCGCCGGGGCACAGAGCACCATCGGGACGACAGTCAATGTCTGTCCTAAACTTTTTGCTTCCATCCGTGAAGATTTTCTTGGCTCCAACATAAGCGGTGCTCAGCAGAAACAGCATATGCTCAACAACTTCATTGAAGCGGTGGTTAAGGAGGGGATTTTCTCAGCGGTCAAGTATTGCATGACCTATCTGGGTGTTCCTTCAGGCCCGTGCAGAAAGCCGTTCAAAGAGCTGGATGACGGGGCAAAACTGAGAATAGAGGGAGCTCTCAGGCGTATTGAACCCTATCTGTAGCTTGCAAAATGCCGGTATCCATCGTAGCGTAGCTATGTGGAGGCTAGTATGGATACGCAAAAATTTGGTGCACACCTACAGGGGAAACTGGTTGTTGTTACGGGTGCAAGTAAGGGTATCGGAAGAGGCCTGGCCCGCATAATTGCATCCGAAGGGGCCACGGTGGCTCTTGCTGCGCGAGATGTTGAGGCATTGCAGGAAGTGAAAGAGACCATTGTCGGGGAAGGGGGAAAGGCGTACACCTTTGCCTTGGACCTCAGGCGGGTGGACTCGATTCGTTCCTGCTTTGCTCGTATTGAGGCAGAACTCGGCTGTATCGATGTATTGGTGAACAATGCAGGTATGGGCAATCCCATTCCTGCCGAGGATATTACCGAAGAGGACTGGGATTGGATGATGGATCTCAATCTCAAGGGAACTTTCTTCTGTTGCCAGGAAGCTGGAAGGCGGATGCTTAAGCAAGGCAAAGGCCGGATCGTAAACATTTCCAGCCAAGCCTCGGTGGTGGCAATCCCGCATGAGGCTGTGTATTGTGCATCCAAGGGCGGCCTGAATATGTTGACCAAGACCCTGGCCGTCGAGTGGTCGGGCAGGGGGGTCACCGTCAATGCCGTAGGGCCTACTTTCGTGTATACCCCGGGAACCGCCGAGCGCTTGGACGATCCAGTATTTCTTGGTTCGGTACTCGCCAAGATCCCCCGCGGCAGGGTAGCCACCATCGAGGACGTCGCGTCGGCTGTTCTCTATCTTGCAAGCGATGGTGCAGACATGGTGACGGGTACCCTGTTATTGGTCGACGGCGGGTGGACCGCCCTCTGATCGGTGGAGAATAGATAAAGATTTTGGTCCATCACTTGAGTTGCCAAGCCGGGCGAGCTACCATCGACCTATGATATATGTAGTAGAGGACAACCCATCCATTAGGCAAATCATCAAGGCTTATCTCGAATTGGCCGATTTTGCCGTTATTGAATTTGAAGGCGTGCACGGCGTAGTGGAAAGCCTTGCCTTCAAGCACCCGCGTCTGTGCATTCTGGATGTCATGCTCGGTGATGGAAACGGTTTCGAACTTGCCAAGCAGATCCACCACCTCGATCCGAGCCTACCGTTCTTGTTTCTTACCGCGCGTGAATCGGAAAGCGATAGGATAACCGGCCTTGAGCTCGGAGGGGAAGACTATATTGTAAAGCCTTTTTCCCCAAAGGAATTGGTTCTTCGAGTCCAAGCCATCCTCAGAAGGGTGGAACAGTCAGGAGAGCCAAAACAGTCATCCCTCACTTGGGAAAAAGAAGGGCATACGCTGACCCTCGATGAGAAGAAGCATGAAGTGCTGGTCGATACCCAACCGGTGTCCCTGACGGCTCTGGAGTGGAAGCTCCTTTCCTACCTTGCAAGCAATGCGCCGCTGTTGATCAAACGCGAGCGCCTTCTTGGGCAATGTCTGGGCTATACCCACGACGGAAGCGACCGGACCATCAATACCCATATGAAGAACTTGCGCTCGAAGTTGGGGGAGACTGAGTGGATCCAGACCGTGCGAGGATTCGGCTACTCCTTCAGTGGGACAAAGAGGGAGCAATAGGATGCGTAAACCTTTCTCCCTTGCCGCACTGAATCTAGCGTTGGTGGTTTTGAGCCTCCTGATTTTTGCGCTTGTTCTCTCGTTGTTTCTTTCGTTCGGCCTCGATGCGGCACAAGCTTCCTGGCATGCGAAGGAAGAAGCCTCCCTGAACGCCTACATCGTCAGTCAACTGCTGCAGTCAGAGCAACCTGTAACAGCGGAAATTGCCTCGATCCTTTTCAATTCCCTGCCCTATACTCCCACCTATTTGTATGTCAGCGACAGCCAGGGTCAACTGTTGTACTCCTATCGTAAGGCTGAACGG
>Ga0172378_10004589_pt1 | contig 12921 bp, 9 predicted proteins | sample GrowelOW332metaG_FD_119755 | JGI IMG/M metagenome (GOLD analysis project Ga0172378, IMG submission 119755) | Groundwater microbial communities from an aquifer near a municipal landfill in Southern Ontario, Canada - Pumphouse #3_1 metaG | ecosystem: Environmental > Aquatic > Deep subsurface >...
ACGGAAAAACCATTTCCTTTCTTAGCGATGTTATTGATCAACTCCATAATTAAAACCGTTTTACCTACACCGGCACCTCCAAACAAACCAATCTTACCACCTTTTGCATAAGGTTCCAACAGGTCAATCACTTTTATTCCGGTATATAAAACTTCTCTTGAAGTAGTTAGCTCTTCGAATTTAGGAGGCTCACGGTGAATAGGATACGAACCGCTCATATCTAATCTTTCCATACCATCAACAGCCTCTCCTATCACATTCATCAAACGTCCCTTCACCTGATCGCCAACAGGCATAGTAATTGGATTTCCCAAAGCTACAGCTTCAAGTCCCCTCTGTAATCCGTCTGTACTATCCATAGCCACCGAACGAACTGTATTTTCACCAATATGTTGTTGAACTTCAACGATAAGTGTTTTACCATTGGAACGTTTAATTTCCAGAGCATCATGAATGCTCGGTAACTGTATCTTTTCACCCTTACTCTCAAAGAACACATCCACTACCGGACCTATTACTTGTGAGATATGCCCTACTATTTGTGACATAAGCTATTGTTTTATATTTTTTGGTTATTTTTCTCTGTGTCAAATCAAAATTTGCGATTCACAAAGATAAGAACAAAATAGAACACGCAATTTTTTTTAGCTATTTTTTAACTCAGAAAACACATTTTTCATTTTCATTTTTTTACATTTAAATATTAACAATCAACAAATCAAAGACTTAACTTATTTTTTCTTAAACGAAAAGACAGCTATTAATGATTACTAAATCAAAAATAGCTGTCTGTAGCTTGTTAAAAAGAACGAATCAGAACTTTTAAATCGTGATACTATATATGTGATGATCCCAATAAGGCCAGGCTACTGAAGGAAACAAAAAGAAAGAGGCTATAAGGCTTATCACCCAAAGTATGACAAATGCCATTTTAACCCCTGAAGGCATCGGTTTCCAGTCAAACAGTTTTCTAAAAATAGAATAAACCAATCCTGCTAAAGGAATGCCCACTAAAGCAATGCCCGTAATACAAGCTAGAATGACATTAGCCGGTGATGCGGAAACCATTGTCCAATCGTTCATTAACGGAAGCCAGCTAATAAATGCGGCACCGCCACCTAAAACAATTGAAATAGCAGCAACGATTAAGGCAAAAAGAACAATAATCAGAACAAATAACATCGGACAGAACAATATAGCGAGCAACACAAGCAGCACTTTTATAAATATTCCCACAATCTGAACAAATATGTCACCTATCTTCTGTAGAGCTGTGCGCGGTTTCCCTGAGTTTACATAATCATTCACTCCACTCGACACCTTTTCAAATCCTTCCGTTACCGTTTTGCCAATATTCTCAATAGTAACCTTCTCTCCACGCATAGAAAGCTTTTCGGCAGCCGTCTGAGCCTCTGGAACCACAATCCAACATACAATATATATAGGAATTACAATCCCGATACCAAAGAATACCAAAACTATCAAAAGCAATCGAACCAAAGTAGGATCCCATCCCATATAAGCAGCTAAACCAGACGCCAGACCACCCAGTACCTTATCATCCGGGTTACGATAAAAACGACGATGAGCCTGAGCTGATTCTTTGTCCGAATAGGTTTCCTGGTGAGGTTCGCCTGTAGCTTTCTCATCATCCTTCGCCTCTTCGCCTGAAAGTTCCTCCGGCTTTCCCATGCGCTTAATTACTTCTTCCACATAATCAATGGAAATAACCTGAAATCCGGCATTTACCTTTTCCGTAAGAAGCTCCGAGATTCTCAGTTCCATATCCTTCACAATCTCTTCGGCCCCTACTTCCTTACGAAAGTGTAACTTAAGATTTGCAAGATATTTATCCAACAAATGGTACGCGTCTTCATCAATATGGAAGACCGTGCCCCCTAAATTCACAGTCAATGTTTTTTTCATTTTAATATCGATTCATTTGTTGCTATATGATTAACAGTATCATTCAGTTCTTTCCATGACAATTCCAGTTCGCCAAGAAACACTTCTCCTTTAGGTGTAAGCTTATAATATTTGCGGGGAGGTCCTTGAGTAGACTCTACCCATTCATATTCAAGCAGATCATCGTTTTTCAGTCGCGTAAGTAGCGGATAAAGTGTACCTTCCACCACTATCAGCTTTGCTTCTTTCAGTTTCTGAATAATATCAGAAGCATAGGAAGGCTCCTTATGCACCAGCAACAAGATGCAATATTCGAGCATCCCCTTGCGCATTTGTGATTTAACATTGTCTACATTCATACTCTTTTTTTATTTGGCTACACAAATATATGTATAACCAGAGTACTTTGTTATGCATAGTACTATAAATTATAGATAATTAACGAATTACCATTAATGCGGTAACTACTTAAATCACTTATATCACGCTTATCGCGTAAAGTAACGCACTTGTATACCTATTACGCGTACTTTAACAATAGCGCCTCCATCCGGATGTACACCGTCTGTACACCCGGATGGAGGTTGCCGTTTGATCCGGATGTTAACGGTGGGTACACCCAGGTGTAGGGAAATAGATTTATCGGGCATTCTGCAAGTGCGTGACCATTATACAAACGCGCGCCTTCTACGCAGAAGTCACGCACCATTTATTTTGCTGGCTATTAATAGCTTAACTGCAATTTGCGAGAGATGCGTGAGATGCGCGATTGATTTTTATTTGATTTGAGCTGCCCTGATTTTGGGATAGCTGATAGTTACATTAATGCTACTACAATTATATTAAATTCTCTATCACATTTCCGGTCTTTCCGTATATTTAGGTTTAGCAGCTTTTTCCTTTTTAACAACATCGGCTAAAGCAACAGTTCCGGCAAGACCACCAAGTCCCATAGATTCAACAGCCGTACTTGGCACAACTACAATGGTAGCGTTTGTTTTCAATCCTTCATAAAGCATATTCATAGCACGAAGGTGGAAGGCATTCTCGCTTTCAGAATAAATTTCAGCGGCTTCAACAAACTTACCAGCAATCTGTCGTTCCGAATCACCAAGGATAACTCTGGCCTGACGTTCCCGTTCAGCCTGTGCCTGCATAGACATTGCAGCCTCTAATCCCTGAGGAATAAGCACATCCTTAACCTCTACCGAAATTACATTGATACCCCAGGGTTCAGTTCTTTCATCAATAATTCTTTGTAAAATAGAACTAATTTTATCACGTCCTTCCAACATATCAGCCAACTCCGTTTTACCAATCACATCACGAAGAGCAGTCTGCGAAGCCCAGCTAATAGCGCTATAGTAATCGGCAACATCTAGTGCTGCCTTTTTGGGGTCAATAACCTTCCAAAAAAGTACGGCATCCACATCAACAGGAACCGTATCTTTAGTAAGTGTCTTTTCGGCCTTAAACGAAGTGCTTATAACTCTGATATCAATCCAGTAAGGGATGGAGTCTATTATGGGAATAATAAAAAAGATACCGGGCCCCCGAAGCGATTGGAACCTTCCCAAACGAAGCACAACAGCTCTGTTCCACTGAGTTGCCACTTTGGTAGACCAGGCAGTAAACACTGCTGCAAAGAAAAACACAACCAGAATAGTCTGACTCATGCCAGTCCTAAATTCACTATCAACAATAAATGCTAAAAGTGCACCAAACACCGCAATTACAATAAAGAGCAGCGTTGCAACAGAGCTATCGTTTCTCATTTCTCTTAAGATTAGAGAGTTTATACTTATAGAGCAGATATAACACTTTTATCTAAAGGTAACAATTAAGTCATTGCAGATGTTTAGTTTAAATATATTTTTCTTAATTCTCAGGACATTGCCAGAAATATTCCGCATTATTTGTTGATATCCCTTAATCCATATTTTTCAGGGCTAAAGAAGGATAAAGCGATAAAAAAAGACACAACATAATCAATTATAGATTTGTAGATTCTCTTATTTACTTATCTATTTTCATCAGGATGAAAGTACTGATGTTTCTTTAACGTAGCCTTTCCATAGTTAATTGCATGACGTGGGCAAATATGGTAACAAGCAAGACACGAAGTACAATTATCGCCCCATACAGGCTTACTATCAACCTTAACATTATGCGTTGGGCAGTGTTTTTCACATAGTCCACATGCAATACAATCGTCCGTTGCGTAAAAAGGTTTGGCTGTAACCTGAAATTTATTAAATAGCGGATTTATGATCCGGCTTTTCAAAAAAGCAAAGCTCCCTTTCTTGCATTCAAAATACTGTTCGGTGCGATTAGCTAATATTCCGTTTATTCGCCGAACTTCCCCAACCGATTCTTTAAGCTTCTTCTGCTCCAGCTCTTTGGAATCAGTATCAAAGCCGGGAAGCGAAACATAATTATTTGGCATAATAACCGAAAATCCGGCCTTCCACTTCCATTCTTTCCCGCAAACAGCTTTTTGCATAATTTGCAAAGTCAATCCAGCCTCATCGCCGCAGGAACAAATAAAAAAAGGATAATGATCACGGTAGTTAGTAAAACTAATCATCTTTATAAATTCCAGAACAATTGCAGGCGGAGCCCATGAGTAAACAGGGAAAACAAAGCCAATTATCTCCCCTTCCGCTAAAGTGTATTGCAACGTATTATTAAGACCAACCATCTCATCCGCAATAGAAATTATCTTTTCATGCTGATAAGCCGCCACTTCGCGAGCTATCCATTTGGAATTTCCTGTTCCCGAAAAATAGAATATCATATATAGAATATTTACTTTAGTACTGTGCACAAAAGTATAATAATAAAATGGTATGCCAAACGGAACTAAAGATTATCATTGTTTAGGAGCTAACTTGTCTTGAATTATTTATATTTAAAATAATATTGGCATTGAAGTTGCTTATATACCATTGGTTTATCTTATTATGAGTATTGTTTCGGTAGCTCTGGCTATCCCCTTAGGTATCCTATCCGCATTATTGATGGTTCTATTTTATACTTTTTCAAAGAAGAAAATTGATAACCAATGACTTACATTGTAAAATATTTAAGAATCAAGAAAAAATAATAGACTCACAATGAACCAAGTTCCATTTATTCTTATTACTTTTGCAGTTCACGGCTAAATGAGAGACACTATGAAAACAGCAATCATTATTGGAGGTACTGGATTGGTGGGAACTCAGCTGGTTGATTTATTATTAAACGACCAGGAATTCGAAAAGATAGTGGTGTTTGGACGTAAATCATTAAACATCACTAATCAAAAACTCGAAGAGCATTTGATTAACTTCTCTACACCTGAATATTGGGAAAATCTCGTAAAAGGTGATGTATTGTTCTCATGTATGGGAACAACACTGGCAAAAGCAGGGAGTAAAGAAAAGCAATATGAAATTGATTTTACGTATCAATATAATTTTGCCGATATAGCTTCACGTAATGGCGTCAGTGAATTTGTACTCATATCTTCGGCTGGTGCCAATGTCAAGTCTCCTTTCTTTTACATGAAAATGAAGGGAGAACTGGAAACAGCAGTAAAGGAACTACCTTTTAAAAAGATTGTGATTGTACGCCCGGCCCAACTATATGGCAACAGAAATGAAAAGCGTTTGGGTGAAGCCTTGGGATTTGTATTGAGCAGAGCAATGAATAAAATTGGTTTGCTCCAAAAGCGTTGCCCTATTCATGCCCGAAAAGTGGCTGAAGCAATGATTGAGTCACTTCGGTATTACGACTCATCGGCAATTGTGTCTTCTTATGAATTATTTGGTTTGGCAAAATTTTATGATAGAAATGCAAATGTTTACTACAAGAAAAGCTACTGCAGCGGATTTTACGCTGATTAACACCTTGGCAGCGAAAGTTTTCCCTGCTACCTACAAAAAAATTCTTTCTCCTGAACAACTTGATTATATGTTCACTATGATGTATGCTCCCGAAAGCATTTTAGAACAAATGAACGAAGGGCACGTATACTTTATTTGCTACAAGGACAACGAGCCTTGCGGATATTTCTCCGTTGAACAACAGGATGAGAACTTGTTTCATTTACAAAAAATATACATACTTCCTGACTTTCAAGGATGTGGTGCAGGAAAATTTTTAATAACAATGGCAATGAAGTACATTAAGGAACTTCATCCGGCTCCTTGCACAATGGAACTAAATGTGAATAAACACAATAAAGCATTTCACTTTTACGAACTGATGGGAATGAAAAAAGTAAAGAAGGGCGATTTCCCTATCGGAAACGGATATTATATGAATGATTATATTATGAGCATAGAAATATAAAAAATAACAATTAAGGCTGTTTCAAGAGCTGCTTTCTATTTTTGAAAATAGTGAAGGTTCTCTTGAAACAGCCTTTTTCTTTTATTCTTATCGTCTATTCATTATTTTGGTGTTGCGGGCGAAGCAAGTCGTTCACCGTTTTAACTGGATTGAATGTAGAAAGAGGAACTTCTACAAAAACAGTATTCCAGTCGCTCATCGCACCATTCCAAAGACCAGGAAGTTCCAATGCCTTCAAATCTTTTCCATTCTTAGACTTATATGAAATGAAACCCGTTGCAGGATCCACGAATTTAGTCAGGTCAAACTTATGTCCTTTGTAATCACGAACAGCACAAACCAGATCTACCGGATTGAAATGAGTTCCTTCCTCAAACATTTCTTTCGATTTTAGATTGTTCATATCTATTTGTGAACTCTCTAATATCTGTAATGAGATGGTTCCATCAGGATTATATGCAAGGAATGGACCTCCGCCCGGTTCACCTACATTCTTCACCATACCACACACACGCATAGGCCGGTTTAGTTTGTTTTTCAAATAAAGAACCAAGTCTACATCTTCAAGATCTTTAGTCTCGGGATTCTTACAGAATAGTTTCTTCTGTACAAACCGAATGATTTCTCTAATTTGTTCGGCAGTATATTTGCCACTATCCAATAGTTCCAGATATTCAAATGCTTGTGCTTGTAATTTTACCAATACCCCTGCAATCAGTTTTTTATATAGTATAGTATCCTCTTTTAGATTGTCGGGTACCACATTATCTATGTTTTTGATAAATAAAATATCGGCAACTAAATCATTCAGATTCTCAATCAGTGCGCCATGCCCACCCGGACGAAACAGTAATTTACCATCTTCACTACGGAAAGGTTTGTTTTCCATATCAGCAGCAATAGTGTCTGTATTGGGCTTCTGTTCAGAAAAAGAGATATGATATTCCACATTATATTTCTCAGAATAAACTTTCGCCTTTTGAGCTGTCAACTCTTCAAAGAGTGCGCGATGCTCTGAGGAAACAGTAAAATGCACATTTGCCTTTTCAGCTTTACCCGAAGCATATAATGCACCTTCGGCCAAATGCTCTTCCATTGGTGTACGTGCCCCGTCTTTATATTTATGGAATTTAAGCAACCCTTTAGGAAGAGAACCATAATTCAGTCCGGCTTCGTTGAGAAGATTCGCCACCACAGCTTTGTAATTGCCAGAAGCAATCAATGCCGGAATATCCTGTTTCTCATTTTTCAGACAAATGGCATTCAGATCTTCATAGAAAGCAAAGTATGCAACTTGAGCAAAAAAGTCTTGTTCAAAGGCTGTAGTTGGTTTATCATATTCAGCCCCCAGAAATTCAAAAAGATCCTTAAACATCCGACTGGCCGCACCAGATGCAGGAACAAATTTCACGATAGTTTTATCTTCTTTTATATACTCTTCCCATGCGGCAAGGTATACCTTCTGCGCTTCGGCATCCGGTACCAGAATTCCTTTCTCGGCAGATGCGGCTGCATTCAGTCTCAAATAAGGAAAACCTTTCACAAAGCAAGACAGTTGTCTGGCTATCTGTGATTCCGATATACCCTTTTTAGCAAGCAGTTCTTTGTCTTTAGGTGTAATCATTGCATCAAATTATTAAATTCATCTTCAAAAATACAAAAAGTTATTTATCATAACCCATAAAAGAAAGAAAAAAACTACTTTTACCTCAGAATTTGAAAAGTTATGGAACATACCTCATTTTTCACAAATAAAGAGATAGTGGAACTACGCTCTTTATACAGAAGATTACTGTATGCGGCAGGAGAAAGTATCAGCCGGGAAGATATACAGAAGTTAAAAAAACACCTTTATGAGGCTATTCAGGCCAACTGCATGCAACGCAATAGTTTTGACATGAATCCCGTGATAAGGGATATGCAAACAGCAGTTATCGTATCCGAAGAAATTGGGATGAAAGGTTCTTGTCTCACAGGAATCATGCTTCATGATATGGTAAAATATAATTTTTGTACGGTTGAGTCCATACGTGAGATATATGGAGAAGATGTGGCCGTTATTATAAAAGGATTACTCAAAACCAGTGAGCTTTATGCTAAAAGTGCAGCTATAGAATCAGAAAACTTTCGCAATTTACTGATTTCCTTTGCCGAGGATATGCGGGTAATCCTAATTATGATTGCCGACAGGGTGAACATTATGCGCCAGATAAAGAACTCCCCCAATGTGGAAGATCGCTTGAAGGTGGCCAATGAATCGGCTTATCTATATGCTCCGCTGGCTCACAAACTGGGGCTGTACAAATTAAAGTCGGAACTGGAAGACCTTTCGCTTAAATACACACAAAAAGAGACTTATTACCAGATAAAGGATAAGCTAAATGAAACAAAAGCATCGCGGGATAAATACATAGAGACCTTTATAGAGCCAATTCAAAAGAAGCTTACCGAAGCTGGGTTGAAGTTTGATATTAAAGGGCGTACCAAATCCATTCATTCCATCTGGAATAAAATAATGAAGCAAAAAACGCCTTTTGAAGGAATCTATGATTTGTTTGCTATCCGTATTATCATTGACGCGGAACTTGAACGGGAAAAGATGGATTGCTGGCAAGCTTATTCAATTATTACGGATATGTATCAGCCCAACCCTAAACGTTTGCGCGACTGGCTTTCAATTCCCAAAAGCAACGGATATGAATCACTTCATATCACAGTAATGGGACCTGAAGGCAAATGGGTTGAAGTGCAGATCAGAACCCACCGCATGGATGAAGTGGCCGAACGTGGTTTGGCTGCTCACTGGAGATATAAAGGGATAAAAGGAGAAAGCGGACTAGATGAATGGCTCACCTCTGTACGAGAAGCTTTAGAGAATAGTGAAGACGATTCAATGAAAGTTATGGATCGGTTTAAACTAGATCTGTATGAAGATGAAGTATTTGTCTTTACACCGAAAGGGGATTTGTTTAAGCTGGCAAAAGGAGCCACTGTTCTTGATTTTGCTTTTCACATTCACAGCAAAATTGGGTGCAAATGTGTTGGCGCAAGGGTAAATGGCAAGAATGTTCAGCTAAAGCAAGCTCTTAACAGTGGAGATCAGGTGGAAATCACAACATCAAATACGCAATATCCAAAGCAGGATTGGCTTAATATTGTGACAACTTCAAAGGCGCGTACAAAGATTCGTCAGGAGCTTAAGGAAATGGCAAGCAAACAAACAGACTTTGCCAAGGAAACTTTGCAGAGAAAGTTCAAAAACCGCAAGCTTGAATATGATGAAACGGTGATGATGCGTATGATAAAAAAACTGGGATTCAAAACCGTAACAGACTTTTATCTGAGCATAGCCGACGAAACACTGGAAGTTAACGATGTTTTGGAGAAGTACACCGAGATGCTGAAGAAGGAAACAGAGAGTCATGAAGAAATACCTTACCGAAGCGCGGAAACTTATAATATTCAAACTCCTACAGATGAAAAAACTGCAAAGGATGATGTACTGGTTATTGACCAGAATCTTAAAGGGCTCGACTTTAAATTGGCAAAATGCTGTAGTCCTATCTATGGGGACGAAGTATTTGGCTTTGTAACTGTAAGCGGAGGAATTAAGATTCACCGTGTAGATTGCCCAAATGCCCCCCAAATGATGGAACGCTTCAGCTATCGTATTGTGAAAGCTCGCTGGGCCGGAAAAGCTATTGGTAAACAATACCCTATCACGCTTAGAGTGATAGGACACGATGACATTGGTATTGTAACCAATATTTCATCTATAATATCTAAAGAGAAGGATGTTAATCTGAGATCTATTAATGTTAATTCGAACGACGGACTTTTTTCGGGTACTATTACTGTTACTATTGACGATACGTCACGACTGGATGCGCTGATTAAAAAACTTCAGGGCATAAAAGGAGTTAAGCAGATAAGCCGGAACTAACGTTATGGAGAAATTCAGCACACAAAAACGATTGAAAAGCTTTACCTATGCCTGGAAAGGTATAGGTAGCTTTATTTGTAAAGAACACAATGCATGGATTCATCTGGTAATTACAATTGCTGTTATTATCTGTGGATTCATGTTTCACATAACCAGCATCGAATGGATAGCAATTATATTCTGTATAGGATTGGTACTTGCTGCTGAGGCATTCAATACGGCCATTGAACGACTGGTAAATCTGGTTTCTCCCGGACAGAACAAAACAGCGGGTGATGTGAAAGATATTGCTGCCGGTGCGGTACTAATTACCGCCATTACCGCCGCAATAGTGGGACTCTTTATCTTTACGCCATATATAGTAGTAGAATATTTTCGTTAAACCTATATTCTCTTATGAAAACAACAAGTGCTAAGTTAACTGTTCTTTTTATTGCTTTACTTGCTGCAATAAATATTTCTGTGGCTGCAAAGAAAAGCCAGAACGTACCCGACCCTAATCTTCGCCTGCACTACACCTCTCCTGCCAAACTGTGGGAAGAAACCCTGCCATTAGGTAATGGACGTTTGGGAATGATGCCTGATGGTGGAATCAATAAAGAACGTATTGTGTTAAATGACATTTCCATGTGGTCGGGCTCGGAAGCGAATTATAACAACCCCGAGGCTGCTACCTATCTGCCTCAAATAAGAGAGCTACTGCTGCAAGGGAAAAACGCGGAAGCACAAGAGGTAATGTACAAACACTTTGTTCCCGTAAAACCCGAAATGGGAGGAACTTATGGCAGCTATCAGATGCTGGGAAATCTGGACATAAACTATTCATATACTAAGAAAGCTAAAAAGAACTCGCCTCAATACAATCGGGAGGATACTTATGAACGGGAACTGGACCTGAACAACGCTGTTGCCAAAACTTATTTTTATAAGGATGGCATTGCTTATGAGCGTGAATATTTTGTTTCCAGAAGTAAAGATGTGATTGTTATCAGAATCAGTGCCCCTGATGTAATAGGCGCTATCTCTTTCAAAGCTATGTTTAATCGCCCCGAACGAGCTACGGTTAGCGCGGACAAGAATCAATTGGTGATGGAAGGTATTCTGGACAGTGGAGTGAAAGGCAAAGATGGTGTTTCGTTCACAGCTAAACTCAGAGCTAAAACGCACGGTGGATCAGTATCCGTTAGTAACGAAGGTTTGGAAGTAAAGAATGCCAATAGTGTAGAGCTGTATATATCTGCCGGAACAGATTTCAAACTAGATAACCAAGAATACAAATCGTTGGTAGACCCACTGATGGCTAAGGCTTTTGCCACTTCATACAATCAACTTAAAAAGGAACACATTGCCAATTACGAATCATTATTTAATAGGGTAAGTGTTGCTATCGGAAATCCAGACTCAAAGGCAGCAGATGTACAACATAAGCTACAGCTAACAACCGATGAGCGTATCCGTCTTTTCCAGATACAGGATGATCCGGCACTGGCTGCACTTTACATGCAATACGGACGCTATTTGTTTATCAGCAGCACACGGCCGGGTACTCTCCCACCCAACTTACAGGGATTGTGGGCTAATACAATTAGTACGCCATGGAACGGTGATTATCACTTAAATATCAATATTCAGATGAATTATTGGTTGATGGAGCCGGGCAATTTTGCCGATCTTTACCAACCGCTTCTGGCGCTGACAAAGAACATGACTGCATCGGGCGAAGCCTCTGCAAAAGCTTTCTATGGGACAGATGCCAAAGGATGGGTGGCACATATGATGACCAATGTATGGAATTATACTGCTCCGGGCGAACACCCTTCCTGGGGAGCAACCAATACAGGCGGGGCTTGGCTCTGTGCTCATTTGTGGGATCATTATCAATTTATGGGAGATAACAAAACTGAAGATGGTCGTTCTTATCTTAAAGAAATTTATCCCATACTAAAAGGTGCATCTGAATTCTTTCTCTCTACCATGATACAAGAGCCTACCCACGGCTGGCTGGTTACAGCACCCAGCTCATCACCTGAAAATAGTTTTTATGTAAAAGACGGGAAAGAAGAAGTAAGCATTTGCATGGGACCTACCATGGATAACGAACTGGTTAGGGAGCTTTTCTCGAATGTGATTAAGGCATCAAAGATTCTGGAATGTGATGACGAATATCGTAATCAGCTTACTGCTGCTTCTCTGAAACTGCCTCCTTTCCAGGTAAGCAAGGAAGGATATCTGATGGAATGGCTGGAAGATTACAAAGAGACGGATGTGCATCATCGTCACGTATCTCACCTTTACGGCTTGCACCCGGGAAATCAGATTACACTGAGCCAAACACCCGAACTGGCAGAGGCTTGCAAGGTAACCCTTAACCGCAGAGGCGACGAAGCAACGGGATGGTCGCGTGCATGGAAAATGAATTTCTGGTCAAGGTTGGGCGATGGCAATCGTGCCTACAAGCTTTTCAAGAGTCTGCTTACCCCAAGCTATAAGCCCGAAACACCAGATCAGAGAGGTGGAGGAACATTCCCCAACCTGTTCTGTGCGCATCCTCCTTTCCAGATCGACGGTAATTTTGGCGGTGCGGCGGGCATTATGGAAATGTTGCTGCAAAGCCACGAAGGATTTATTAATCTTCTGCCTGCCATACCCGATAGTTGGGCTGAAGGAAGCTTCAAAGGGATTAGGGCTCGCAATGGGGCAACAGTAGATGTTACATGGAGTAATGGAAAACCTGTACA
>Ga0172378_10004590_pt1 | contig 12921 bp, 6 predicted proteins | sample GrowelOW332metaG_FD_119755 | JGI IMG/M metagenome (GOLD analysis project Ga0172378, IMG submission 119755) | Groundwater microbial communities from an aquifer near a municipal landfill in Southern Ontario, Canada - Pumphouse #3_1 metaG | ecosystem: Environmental > Aquatic > Deep subsurface >...
ATGAAAATCTTTCCACATAGTAGTTTCAATTTCTTTTTGTTTCATTTTAGCGTTAAAATATTCAGTTGAAATGGTTGCATCCAAAGTCATGTTCTTTTTGAATTCTTGTTGCCATCCTATATATCCGTCAATACATTGTTCATCTTGTTTAGAAAAAAAATTTTCTTCTGTATCTTGTGTCATATTGCCATTTTGCCATGTATTTAAGCTATTGTTTGTATGTGAAAGTTTAATGTTAATGCCGTATGATAATGTCCCATTACCAATGTCGTTTGTTTTGTCTGCATAGAAATTAGCAGTATTGACTTTTTGTTTAGATGTAGATATTATATTTTGTGTACTGTCATTTTGTAAATTGTCAAGAAGTTGATTTGAATTCCCACTAAAATAAGTGTAATTAGTACCTAAAGTTAATGAACCATGTGTGTATTCTGTATATATATCATAAATATTATTATTGTTTTTTTGATTATTTAAGCTGGTAATAGGTATTTCATCTATATTTATATTTGAAAATACATTATATTTTTTTCGTTCATACTGTCCATAGAAAGCAATGATTAATTCATCTTTATTTTTAAAATCATAATTAAATTCTGAGCTTAGGATGTTATTAAAGTTTTTCATTTTCCATGAACTAGTAAAATCAACATTATATAATTGGTTATTCAATGTGTGTTGAATTTTTTGTTTCATGCCTAAATGATCAAGTTTTTTTACTAAAGAATAATTTGTATTTAGAGACCATTGTTTACCAGATAGAGTAAAATTCATACTTTGAGAAGGTGTAAAATAAAAAGCTTGGTTTACTTTCGTTTCAATGGAACCTTTTAATTGAATCTTTTCTGAACGGATTTTCTCCATTATAATGTTTATTGATGCTCCATCAATGCCAAATTTTTGTGGTGAATTATAATATATTTGTATCTCTTTAACTTGAGATGATGGAGTAGATGATAGTAATTCTTTAATTTGTTCCAGAGACATATTTGTACGTCTACCATTAATAATGATGCTAGTCTCGTAGGCTCCTACAATTTTGTAATCATTGTCTGTTTTTTCAAGCATGGGTATTTGTGATAGAATATCCAATGCGCTATTGACAGGCCTTTCTTTTATTAGTTCTTTTGTATCATATGAAATGGCTCCTTTATCTATTTTTATAATAGGTCTATTGGCTTTTACTATGATTTCTTGAAGTTTTGCCTCTTTTTCTTCCAAAACAATATGACCAATATCTACTTTATTACTATTTATAATCTTTGTTTTGTATGCAATATGATTAATAATAAGACGATAAGGTATAAAATTACTTTTAAAAGAAAAAGTTCCATCTTCTTTTGTAATAGATGCTTCTACAAATGTTGAGTCCTTTTTTTGCAAAGCTATAGTTACATTACTTATAGAATGATTTTCATTATCTGTAATAATCCCCTTAATTCCCTGAGCGTACATTGAAATAAATCCAAATATAAAACTATATAAAAGAACCCCAAATCTCATAAATATAATTTATATTATATGTTGTTTTATTTTTATTTACAATTATACATTTTTACTTTTAAATTTTCTATAATATCTAGATTAATTTAAATATTTTTAGATATATAATTATGGATAATGAATAAGACGAATCGTTTGACATTCTTTTCAAAAGTATTATCTTTGTAATTACTTTAATATATAAGATGATGTTAAAATCTGTTGTTGAGAAAATAATTTTAGGAATTGATCCAGGTACTAATATTATGGGGTATGGAGTTTTGAAGGTCGTTGGAACTCATCCGTCAATGATAACAATGGGTGTAATAGATTTACGTAAAATAAAAGATCCTTATCTAAAGTTGGGCTATATTTTTGAACGAGTAACAGGTCTCATTGAATCATTTTTACCTGATGAAGTAGCTATTGAATCACCTTTTTTTGGAAAAAATGTACAATCGATGTTGAAGTTAGGAAGAGCTCAAGGTATTGCTATTGCAGCAGCGATTCATCGAGATATTCCGATACACGAATATGCACCATTGAAGATAAAAATGGCTTTAACAGGAAATGGAAGAGCTAGTAAAGAACAAGTTGCTATAATGCTCCAGAAAATTCTAAAAATTTCAAATAAAGACATGTGTGATTTTATGGATGCGACAGATGCCTTAGCAGCTTCTTATTGCCATTATCTTCAGATGGGAAGTCCCGAAATAGAGAAGCATTATAAAAATTGGAAAGATTTTATTAATAAGAATCCTGGTAAGGTCAACTATTCGTCTAAAACGAAAGAATTAAAAGATTAAGAGATCCGTAATTCTATAAAATATGTTACCAACAAAATTCACGCTTTTCATTGCCCTTTGAAAAAAAGAGAATCAAAAGTCTAGCAATTTGAAGTGAAACCGAAACGCTGACACTGTTTAATTTACACTACTCACTTACCTCATCTTGATTTTCTTTTTTTTTCGTTTGTCTATTCATATAATCTTTAGGAGTTTCTCCATATTGTTCTCGGAATGTTGCTGAGAAATGTGATAGATTCGTATAGCCTACTGCGTAAGCTACTTCAGATATACCCATCTTTTTTTCAGATAATAATAATGCTGCTTGCTTTAAACGAATGCTTCTGATAAAGTCACTTGCTGATTGATTTGTAAGTTCTTTTAGCTTTCTATGAATATGTACTCTACTTAGTCCAACTTCATTTGCAAGTTCTTCTACACTGAATTTAGGATTGTTTAAATGGTTATTAATCGTTTTCATAATTTTTTCCATTAATATTTCGTCAGAAGACTTTAACAATATTTTTTTGACTTTATCTTCTTGTGATTGTGAACCAATAAATTTATTTCGTAGCATTTCACGATTTGAGAGAAGATTATTTATAGAAGCTTGTAACTCTTCGATAATAAAAGGTTTTACGAAGTATGCATCTGCCCCGGTTTCTATGCCTACCATTTTATCTTCTATTTTGGATTTTGCAGTTAATAAAATAATAGGAATATGATTGATATTAATGTTTTGTTTGAGTTTTTTACATAGAGTTAATCCATCCATTTCGGGCATCATGATATCACTAATTATTAAATCTGGATTTGTAGTTAAAGCGATTTCTAGTGCTTCTTTTCCATTTTCACATGTTAATATATGATAACTTTTTCTAAGCTCTTCTTTTAAATAATTTTTTATATCTTCTTCATCTTCAACAATTAAAATTTTGTATTTAGTCTTTGATTTAATTTTATCATTTTTTTCAATCATAGTGTTAGCATCTTCTTTGATAGAATAATCATCATGTAAAGGTAAATCTGTAGATATAGAAACTTCTTCAGGATCAATAAGTTCGTTCGCTCTTAAATGATCACAACCTAATGGTAAACGAACTGTAAATTTACTTCCAGAACAATCAGTACGATTTTCTGCTTTAATTGTTCCATGATGGAGTTCAACTAGTGATTTTGATAGATGTAAACCTATTCCTGTACCAAAATTTGACTGTGTTACATCATTATCAATTTGATAAAAGCGTTCAAAAATCTTTTCTATTTTGTCTGGAATCAATCCGATTCCATTATCTATTACTGAGATTTCGAAATAGTTGCGTAATGCATCTTTCGCTAACGGATTGTTCCCAGTAGAAAGAGTAATAGTTACTTCTCCACCATTTGGAGTGAATTTAAAGGCATTTGTTAATAGATTCATTAATACTTTATCAAAATTATTAAGATCTATCCATACTTTTAATTCCTCTTCTTCATAGAAAAAACGAAATGTTATATTTTTTTTCTCTGCAGTATAATTAAATGTTAACATTAAATCTTTAATAAAACCAACTATATCCGTTTCACGACATTTTATATGCATTTGGCCTTTGTCTATTTTTCTGACATCGAGAAGTTGATTTATCAATCGAAGAATTCTTTGTCCATTTCTATGCATCAGCATAAGAGTACTTTTTAATTCAGAATCTTGAGTAACTTTTAAAAGTTTCTCCAATGGATTAATGATAAGTGTCATTGGGGTACGTATTTCATGACTGATATTAATAAAAAATTGCAGTTTAGCCTCATTGATTCTTTCAGCATCTTTTCGTAAACGGACTTCTTTAAGTTGTTCTCTTTTAGAATGTATAATATTAGTTAGAGCAGCAAAAAATGTTACTGACAAACAGAAATAAAGTAGAAAGGCCCATTCTGACGAATACCATGGATGTGCAATAATGATATTGATCCTTTTTTCTTTTGAATAGTTATAGCCATCACGTGCCCGTACAATAAATACATAATTTCCCGGTCGTAAATTGTTGTATGTAACTCTATTAATTCCTGGACGACTAGAAATCCAAATATCACTAAGGCCTTCCATTTTATATTCATAAATTATCCGTTCTGGATTAGCATAGTCCATTGTAGAAAATTCTATAGTGAAAGTATTATCGCTGTGGGCTAGTGAATATATTTCATTTTTTAGTACCGATTGTTGGATTACTGGGTGTCCACCCGATTTAGTCCGTGTGTTTACTGGTTGATTATTATATAAATAAAAATTAGTAATTTGTAATCTTAAATGTCTTTTTGATTCTTGTATAATTTCTGGGTTAAAACACGTAATTCCATTGGTTCCTCCGAAGTAAATTATTCCGGCTTTATCTTTAAAATATGCACCATAGGTGTATTCATTACCTTGTAACCCATCTTGAATAAAAAAGTTAAGGCATTTTCCCGATAGGGGATCCAATTTCGTAATTCCATTATATGTACTACACCATATTTTATAATCATTATCTTCACAAATACCACTAATAACTTCATTTGTAAGGCCATTAATTGTGGTATATTCATTTAATTTTTTTGTTTTTACATTATATTGGAAAAGTCCGGAGGAGGTCCCGATCCATATATTATTTTTACTGTCTTTCATAAGACTGTAACAGGATCTTCCGTTTAATTGTTTGTTTATGTCTTTTAATTCGACAAAAGAATTTGTTCTTATATTAAAACAGTTGATACCCTTAAAATGTCCTAGCCATATTAAATCTTTTCCGTCGTAAAGAGATGTAATAAAACCCATTGCGGCTCCCAATCTTTCTGAATCAGACAGGTTTTTACCCAATGAAGAATTAGTATCATAGTGTTTTAATTCATGTGATATAAGGTCGTAACTATAGAACCCTGAACCGAGAGTAGAGATGTATAGCTTTTTATTATTTCCTTCTGTTAAACTATATATACGCTTATCTTTTAGTTGATTAATATATATACACTTTCCCGATTCTTTGTTAAACAATGCTAAACCATTTGTGTAGGAACCTAACCATAAATTTCTATTAGAGTCTTCAAACATGCACATGATAGTACTTGGTACACTATTCATATTTTTAGAGATTCTGGTATAATGATGTTTTATTTCTCCAGCGGATGTTACTTCGTATAAACCTTCACTGTCAACTCCGATCCAAATTCTTCCGTCATCAGTTTTCCGTATACACATAACGCAACTTGAAATAATATTATGAGAATCTTTTTTTAAAAGGCTCCAATTATTGAATTTACTTTCAATTTTAGGCAAGAATAATATACCTTTTTGAAATATTCCTAACCATAAGTTTCCGTCTCTGTCTTCAAGAATTGTATGAACCTTTCCAGATGATAGATTATAGCTAGAATGTGAAGGTTGATAATCTTCCATGTGTCCATTTTGTCTGTTATATATTTTTAATCCGTCACCATCGGTTCCTATAAGTAATTGATTTTGACTATTAACTACTAAATTCTTAACAGGTAAAGTCGTGTTATTATCAATTATTTTAAAAGAAGAGGCATTCACATCAAGTAAATTTACTCCGTTATTTAATGTTCCAACAAAAATTTGTCCTTCTTTGTTTTCTGTAATTGCTGAGATTCTATTATCGGAAATGTTTGGATGTTTGAATGTACGGTATTTTTTTGCTGATGGTATATAACATGTCACACCATTATTTTCTGTTCCGATCCATACGTTGAATCTTGAATCTTCATATATAGAACTAATAAATAATGAATTAATAGCGGTATTTACATCATTTCTTGATGTAGCTGTATTTTTTACCTTATCGAAAGAAAATAATCCTCTACCAGCTGTTCCAATCAAAATTTCTCCATTATGCAATTCTACAATCGAGATAACATAAGGAAAAACCCTTTTCCCATTTTTTATCATAGGAATTTCCTTAAAATTATCTTTGTTACGGTCATAAATTTGCAATCCATTAAATTCTCCAATCCATAATCTTTTTTTACTATCTTCAAAAGTAGTACGGACATAATTGTTTTTAAGAGAAGTTAGATCATTTTCGATATTTTTGTATATGGTGTATTTTGTTCCATCGTATTTGTTAAGACCATATTCAGTGGATGTCCATATAAAACCATAACTATCTTGATAAATACAGTTAATAAGACTATTTGATAATTCTTGTTCGGCAGAATATAATTTACCAATCTGGGCATTAACATAAATAGGTAAAATCAAGATTATTAAGAGAAATATATATGTTCGTCTGATGTAGTTTATCATATTATTAAATTTTTAGGTTTTATGCTTAAGCAAAAATAGAAATTTATATTGATGTTAGCAAATAGAATAACAAAAAAACGAATGTATATTATTTAGTTTCTTTAAAGAATAGTGCAAATAATAAAAAACATAATTAGTTAAAATGTAAAAATATTTTTTATTACTTCTGATATTATCTTTTCTTTTTTACTATTCCTCGATGAAATGGACTCTTTTTTGATATGAACCATTAATTTTAAATATGAAATAAATAAAACTTTATATTTTAGGATTTCATATGTTTCATGAATAATAGTATTTGTTACACTTTTTAATATTGATGTTACATATTAATACGATATCTGAAACGAAATATTTGATTATATATTGTATATCTTAGTAAATTTGCTTAGAATTTTATTATGATACTATGAAACGATTACTATTTTTGTTTTTGATGTTAAGCTTCTCATTTTATTTTTATGGGGAAAATACTTTATCATATCTTCAGCAAAAAGAATCGGCCATTCGATTAATAGTAAATTGGAAACCCTTGATGATATTTGGGGGAGAATTAGATAATTCCTCTGTGTCTTCTGTTCGTGAATTTGAGCAAATATTTCCGAAACTTCAACAAGCAGGTTTGAATACCGTTTTTGTTTCAGTATATTGGGATTTATTTATACCTGAAGAAAGGGCTCTTGACTTCACTTTGACAGATAAAGTTATTGATCAAACTCAAAAAAATGACCTTAGAGTTGTTTTTCTTTGGTCTGGTGTATGGGAAAAAAGAATGCGTTGTTACACGTCTAAATGGTTTAAAAGAGTTAATAAGAAATACCTGTGTGAATATACAAAAGTGGGAGAACCATTGAAAATTGCAAGAGCCTTTCCTGAAGATGTATTTAAACCAGACAGAGATGTTTTTTCTCGGTGGATAAGTCATACTCCCAAAATCAATAAACAATAGAACATTGTTATAATGATTCAAATTAAAAATGAAATTAGGATGCTTGAAGATTTTAGACATTCTTTGGATATAACCAATAAACAAACGGCTTGATGAAATATATCGGAAATTTAATGAAGATCAGAATCATTGAGGACGGGCATATACGTATTTTGTTGGTAAATTCAACATCCTTTATGTAAAATGTTATGAATATAAATAATCATTTAAAATGAAAAAAAAATTATATATTACAGTAGCTTTTTTATATATTCTTGTTTTTACAGTTTCTGCTGAAGTTAGATTACCAAAGATGATTTCTGATGGAGTAGTTTTTCAACGTAACGTAGAGATGAATTGGTGGGGATATGCTAGTCCCAATGAAAACATTATTCTAATGTTTAAAAATAAACAGTACAAAACACGTGCTGATGCTCAAGGTGATTGGATCTTAAAAATTCCAGCTCAACCGGCAGGAGGGCCATATACCGTTACAATCAATAACATAACTCTAAAAAATGTTTTGATTGGGGATGTCTTCCTTTGTTCTGGTCAATCAAATATGGAGTTACCTATTGCACGTGTGATGGATTTATATAAAGAGAAAGTAGCGACTTATTCCAATGAAAATATTCATTATATAAAAGTTCCTATGAATCCTGATTTTCATGAAGCCCGAGGCGATATAAAAAATGGATCTTGTAACTGGTTAACTTTAACTCCAGAACAAGCTCCTGTTTTTTCTGCTGTTTGTTATTTTTTCGCTAAGGAATATTATCGGCAACATCAGGTTCCGGTTGGTATTATTAATTCCTCTATTGGCGGTACACCAGTAGAATCATGGATAAGTGAAGGCGTTATTAAACAATTTCCTGAATATTACAATGATTTGCAGATGTGCAAGAATGATGAGTATGTTCAAACTATTCAAAAGCTTGGTGTTTTGACACAATCTAATTGGATTAATGTTATGAACAACGCTGTTGCATATTCTGAGCCTGAATGGCGTCCGATTTCTTTATTTTCGGCTGATTGGGGATTTGATGGATTACGACCGATTAATGGCCTTCATCTGTTTAAAAAAGAGTTTAATTTATCTGAAATAGAAGCAGGTGAGGATGCCATACTTAGAATGGGATGTATTGTTGATGCTGATTCTATTTTTATTAACGGACATTTTGTTGGAACTACGGCTTACCAATATCCTCCACGTATATATAAGGTCCCGGCCTCATTTTTAAGAAAAGGGAAAAATGAGATAGAAGTCCGACTTATTAGTTATTCCGGTGTTCCTTGCTTCGTTCCAGACAAACCATATAAATTAATATTTAATAATTCCGAAATATCCATGAAGGATGGCTGGACGTATCGTTTAGCTACAAAAATGCCGAAAATGCCTGATAGTATAATTTTGTATTATAAGCCATGTTGTTTGTACAACGGTATGATTTCTCCATTATTAAATTTCAAATTTACAGCTGCTATTTGGTATCAGGGAGAATCTAATACGGGACGTTATAATGATTATGCTCCTCTATTAAAATCTTTAATTGGAGATTGGAGAAACCGTTTAAATGCTCCTAATCTTCCGTTTGCTATCATACAGTTGCCTAATTTTATGCATCCTCAAAGTCCTGATCAGGTTGGTTGGGCTGGTATCAAACTTGCACAAAAAGAAGTGGTAGATACTACTCCTAATACGGTTCTTGTAGAAATTCCCGATGTAGGAGAATGGAATGATATTCATCCATTAAATAAGGAAGTAGTAGGTAATAGGGTCGTAAATCAATTAAATACACTATTAAGTTTAAAGAAATAAATAAAAGTCTATTATTATGAATATGCAAAATCAAAAAGTTTCGATGACCGAAAAAATCGGTTATAGTTTAGGCGATATGTCAGCGAATTTCGTCTTTCAAATGATGATGATATTCCAATTGAAGTTTTATACAGATGTATTCGGTTTGGAAGGTGCTGTTGCGGGTAGTATAATGTTGATAGCACGCGTAGTTGATGCATTTGTTGATCCGACAGTAGGAGTACTCTCAGATAAAACAAGGACCAAATGGGGAAAGTATCGTCCGTGGATTTTATGGACTGCTCTTCCATTTTGCGTATTCTATATTTTAGCATTCTATAATCCTGGAATTGAGAATAAAACATTGGTTGCTATATATGCAGGCCTATCATATACTTTATTGATGACAGCCTATTCTTTTAATAATACACCTTATTCTTCTCTTTGTGGTGTAATGTCTTCTGATATTAAAGAACGTAATAGTATTACATCTATACGTTTTATTGCTACAACAATTGCTACTTTCATTGTTCAAGGATTAACTTTACCATTAGTGAGCAAATTTGGGCATACAAGTAACGGTGTTGATGCAGGAAAAGGTTGGCTATGTACAGTTTCATTATTTGCCGCTATAGCTCTTGTCTTTTTTGTGATTACATTCTTTTCTGCAAAAGAACGCATATCTCCTCCTATTAATCAGAAAAGTAATGTAAAAGAAGATTTTAAAGATTTGTTCAGTAGTTTGCCATGGAGGTCCATGTTTATCCTTACATTGTTTTTATTTACAACATTAGCAATGTGGGGTAGTGCCATGTCTTTTTATTTTCAAAATTATGTAGATTCTGATGCTTTGATGCATTTTCTAGATAAGATGGGATTAGTTGCAGAACCTAATGTACAGGGAGGTTTTTGGTTTAGTATTTTGAATGCTTTCGGTTTGATAGCAAAACAAAATTCAGATGCCTATACTGTGGGTTTCAGTTTGTTTAACATGGTCGGTTCATTAATTCAATTTTTTGGAGTAATTTTCCTTTCACAGTTCCTTGCAAATCGTTATGGTAAGAAATGGGTGTTTATTATTTGTCTTGCTTTAACTGCCGTATTTACTGCCATGTTCTATTTCCCTTCTAAAAATGATGTTAGTACGATGTTTATGTTGAACATACTTAAGAGTTTGGCGTACGCACCAACGGTTCCTTTATTATGGGCAATGATTGCAGATGTTGCTGATCATTCTGAGTATATTCATTATCGTCGTGCCACAGGGTTGACTTTTGCTGGTATTGTATTTGCATTAAAAGCGGGCTTAGGCATAGGAGGTGCTATTGCAGGAACTATTCTTTCGAGTTTCGGATATGTAGCTAATGCAACTACTCAGAGTAATGCGGCTATTATTGGTATTAAAATATCAGCGAGCATTATTCCTTCAATTACATTCTTTATCGGAGTAATTGCTTTAACATTTTATCCAATTACGAAAAAATTCAATGAACAAATGCAAAAAGAATTAACGTTAAGAAGAGAACAAGAAATAGAAGAATAACAAATTAATTATTAGGAATGAGAAAGAATAGTATTACTGTTATTTTATGGATTTTTGCGAGTACATTAATTTATAATGTAAGTGCACAGACTATTACATTGAGAGATGCTTTAAAAAGTAAGTTTTTGATTGGTGTGGCCGTTAATATCCGGCAAACTAATGATGTCTCAGGATTAGAGGCTCAAGTTATTGCAAAGCAATTCAGCTCGATAACTCCAGAAAATTGTATGAAGTGTGAACCTATTCATCCAGAGCAAGATCATTTTAATTTTAAAGATGCAGATGCTTTTGTTGATTTCGGTGAAACTAACCATCAATTCATTGTTGGTCATTGCCTTATTTGGCATTCTCAACTAGCTCCGTGGTTTTGTGTGGATAAAAACGGTAATAATGTATCCGCAGATACATTAAAAGCACGTATGAAAACTCATATTCAGACAATCGTAAGTCGATACAAAGGTAGAATAAAGGGATGGGATGTAGTTAATGAAGCGATTGAAGATAATGGTGAATTTAGAAATTCAAAATTTTACCAGATTTTAGGTCAAGATTATATTCGTCTTGCCTTTCAATATGCTCATGAAGCTGATCCTAATGCTGAATTATATTATAATGATTATTCCATGGCTAAACCGGGAAAAATGAAAACTGTTCTGACCTTAGTTGAACAGTTAAAATCAGAAGGAATAAAAATTGATGGAATAGGGATGCAAGGACATTTTACTTTAGATTATCCCGATTATGATGAATATGAAAAAGCTATTGTCGCGTATGGTTCTACTGGTTGTAAAGTTATGATTACTGAATTAGATTTAACCGCTTTGCCAAATCCTCAAAATGTATCTGGTGCTAATATTAGTCAAAAAGCTAAATATATGGAGAAATTAAATCCTTATAAAAATGGTATTTCATCCAAGGCAGAAGATCTTTGGACAAAACGAATGAATGGTTTTTTCAAAATTTTTCTAAAGCACCATGATATTATTTCTAGAGTAACTATATGGGGCTTGACTGACGGAAATTCATGGCGTAACAATTGGCCTGTTTTCGGGCGTAAAGACTATCCGGTATTGTTTGATAGAAATATTAAGCCAAAATTAATTGTAAAACAGATTATTAGAGAAGCAAAATAAATATTATTATAGATTATGAAAACAGCAAAATATTTGGTTAAAAATGATTACATGGCTGATCCTGCAGTTCATGTTTTTAATGGGAAGGTTTATGTTTATCCTTCACATGATCGGGAAAGTGGAATTCCTGAGAATGATAATGGAGATCATTTTGATATGAAAGATTATCATGTATTTTCTATGGATGATGTGGAAAATGGTGAAGTAACTGACCATGGTGTTGTTTTAACTGTTGATCAGATACCTTGGGCAGGGCGTCAGTTATGGGATTGCGATATAGCATTTAAAGATGGTAAATATTATTTGTATTTTCCTTTAAAGGATAAAAATGATGTATTTCATATTGGTGTAGCTATTGGTGATCGCCCGGAAGGGCCATTTATTCCTCAATCTGATCCTATCAAGGGAAGTTACAGTATAGATCCGGCGGTTCTAGATGATGAAGATGGAAATTATTATATGTATTTCGGTGGACTTTGGGGGGGGCAATTGCAACGATACAAGAACAATAAAGCGTTGGAATCTGCTGAATTTCCCAAAGATAATGAACCAGCAATACCTTCAAGAATCGTTAAGTTATCAAAGGATATGCTTGAGTTTGCAGAAGAGCCGCAACCTGTTGTAATTTTAGGAGAAGATGGGAAGGTCTTAACTGCAGGAGATAATGAAAAAAGATTTTTTGAAGCTTCTTGGATGCATAAATATAATGGTAAATATTATTATTCATATTCAACCGGTGATACACACAAAATTTGTTATGCTATTGGTGATAATCCCTATGGCCCTTTTACCTATCAGGGAGTAATTCTTACACCAGTAGTTGGTTGGACCACACATCATTCTATTGTAAAGTTCAAAAATAAGTGGTATCTTTTCCATCATGATTGTATACCTTCAAAAGGAAAAACATGGTTGAGGAGTCTTAAAGTCATTGAGTTGGAATATGATTTACAAGGTAAGATCAAAACGATTCAAGGAA
>Ga0172378_10004593_pt1 | contig 12917 bp, 10 predicted proteins | sample GrowelOW332metaG_FD_119755 | JGI IMG/M metagenome (GOLD analysis project Ga0172378, IMG submission 119755) | Groundwater microbial communities from an aquifer near a municipal landfill in Southern Ontario, Canada - Pumphouse #3_1 metaG | ecosystem: Environmental > Aquatic > Deep subsurface >...
AATGGCAAAAGCTGAGACAAAGGCCAGGCGAAGGACACGGAGTGTAGCTGTGCGAAATTCATCGCTAAGTTTTGCAACGAGCAAAACCTGCACGTAGCTGCGGTTAAATATTTTCAGCGTCAGCAGCCCCTGCAGGAGTTCGGTAAACTTGCTTGTCAGCTTTGTGAGTGTAGTCCATTGCTGAATGCTGGCTGTACGTGTCCGCTGTCCGATGAGATAAAGAAGAAAAGGAACAAGGGGAGCCGTGATAAAAAAGATAAGCGCAGTAATCAGATCGACAGGGAGTACGATGAGGAGAAGAAGTGGCAGCAGGACAGCCGTATAAAGAAGTTGTGGCAGAAAACGACTGAAATAGTCATCAAGCCCATCAATTGTTTCAACAGCCAGTACGAGAAACTCTCCGGTGGAAGCCTGCACGCGATCGAGCGGTGAAAGAGCCAGAAGCGCAGAGGTGATGCGTGTGCGCAGTGATGAACGAATTGCAAGTGATAAACTGTCTGCAATTGCAGTTCGGAAATTGTACAGCAGGCTTTTGAATAACGTGATAAAAAGCAGCACCAAAAAAAAAGGTGCTGCTTTTATTACGTCCATGTTTTTGAGGAAAACTCCATCAAGGATCATAGTGAGGTTCCAAGCAAAAGCGGCTGTACAAAGTCCGGAAAAAAAACTCAGTACGACGAGTTGCCAGAGCTGAGTTTTATATGGTTTTAGTTCCGGGTACAGTGCGGTTTTTTTCATTGATTAATGCTCCAAATCTTTAGGTGATAAACGTTTGCGGAAAATCCAGTAAGTCCATATTTGATAGGCAATTACAAGTGGTACAAAGCAACCTGCAGCAACTGACATAATGGAAAGTGTGTATGGTGTCGAGGAAGCATTGTAAATCGTAAGGCTCCATTCCGGCCGCAGGCTTGAGACCATAAGACGAGGAAAAAGACCAGCAAAGAAAGCGGCTGTAGTGAAGACGATAGCCAGCGAGCTTAAAATAAATCCCGCAAGATATTTGGCAGAGGCAGTACTGATATAGGCTGCGATAAAAGTTGCTGCAGCGAGAAACAGTAATATAACTGCCAAGGTACTCTTAAAAAGATCTGTCTGAGCATAGGTCAGGATCATGCAGAGTACAAAGAAAACAATCGCGGCCAGACCAATTTTTTGAGCAGCGTGCCGGATTCGTATTGTCATGCCGCCTTCAACAAGACGCAAGGTAAGAAAAGCCGCTCCATGGAAGGTGAAAACAAAAAGAAAAGTAAGACCGCCAATTATTGTGTAGGGTGTAAGAAGATCCCAAAAGGATCCCATATAAATCATGTGGCTGTTGATTGGCAGGCCGATTAAGAGGTTTGTTACGGCAACCCCCCAGAGAAAGGCGGGAACCGCACTGCCAAAGAAAATAGCTCCATCCCAAAAACGGCGCCATCCAGCTGATGTGTGCTTGCCGCGAAGTTCAAAAGCAACACCACGCATAATGAGTGCCAGCAACATGAGAAAAAGTGCCATATAAAAAGTGCTGAACATCGTTGCATAGACGTGTGGGAATGCAGCAAATAAGGCGCCACCTGCCGTAATCATCCATACTTCGTTACCATCCCATACCGGAGCAATTGAATAAAGCAACAGTCTGCGTTCATCATCGTTATGCCCAATCAGCAGTGAAAGAATACCAACACCATAGTCAAAGCCCTCGAGAAAAAAGAAACCGATAAAGAGAACCGTAATAAGAATAAACCATAAAATATTAAGATCCATTATTTATCCCTCCAGTCATTAGCGGCAGATGGTGTTTGACGAATAAAGCGTACAGCAATATAAATTGCTGCTACCGCAAGTGCCAGATAAACGAGCGTAAAGCCAATCATTGTAATAAACACCTCTGCTGGTGTGAGATTTGGTGAAACGGCCGCTGCAGTTTTCTGAAGACCAACAACGATCCATGGCTGACGCCCGGCTTCGGATATGTACCAGCCAACTGAATTACTGATGAATGGAAGCGGGACAGCAAAAATAAGTAATTTTAAGAAAAATGGAGATTTCACAAGCTTCTGTTTCCAAAGAAGAAAAGCTGAAATCAGAACGAGCAAAAGCAGGATGCCGCCGATTAGGAGCATAACACGAAAGCTCCAAAAAAGACCGGGTACATCAGGAATATAGGATCCGGGGCCAAACTGCTGCTCATTTTGTGTTTGTAATTCTTGAATGCCTTTGATTTCACCGTATGGTTTGTTATAAACCATAAAAGAGAGTACAGATGGAACCGTAAGTTCAAATGTATTTTTTTTGGCTTGTGTATTAATTGAAGCAAAGATTGCAAATGGTGCTGGGTCAGCGGTTTCCCAAAGGGCTTCCATGGAGGCAAGCTTCATTGGCTGCATATGAGCAACATCCTTTGCCTGAAGATGTCCGGTTCCCATAACAGCAAAAAGTCCGATAAGTGTATAAATCGTAGCAAAACGCATACATTGCAGAAAGCTCTTTTCCGCTATAGAGTGGTTCAGGATCTTGTAAGCGGAGATCGCAAGAATAAGAATACCGCTTGTGACAATACCAGAAAAAAAAGTGTGGGCAAACTGCCCAAAGACATAAGAATTTGTTATAAGAGCAAAAAAATCCGTCATTTCAGCCCGGCCGTGATTAATAATGAAACCAACCGGATGTTGCATAAAAGAATTTGCGACAAGAATCCAAAAAGCAGATAGGTTACTGGAAAAGGCAACAATCCAGATCGTTGCACAATGAAGTTTGGGAGAAAGCTTTTTCCAGCCAAACATCCAGATACCAAGAAAAGTAGATTCAAGAAAAAAGGCTGTAAGTGCTTCAAGTGCGAGTGGTGCACCAAAAATATCACCCATGAAGCGGGAATACTCGGACCAGTTCATGCCGAAATGAAATTCCTGTACAATACCTGTGACAATACCCATCGAAAAACTGATGAGGAAAATTGTACCAAGAAAATGTACAAGGCTAAGGCACCAAGGTTTTTTTGTTTTCACATAATAGGTCTCCAAAAGTGCGATAAACAGTGAAAGTCCTAATGTGAGTGGAATAAAAAGAAAATGATACGTCGTCGTAATAGCAAATTGCCAACGTGATAAAAGAAGCACGTCCATAATATCTCTTCCTTTCTGATAAAAGTTATTTATAAGCCTATTATAATACAGTATATTCAGAATATCAATAAGGGAAAGAAAATGATTTACATAAATTACAAAAAATGTAGTTTGCACATAATTATCTGCAAAATCTGAAAAAATAAATCAGATTATTTATAAAAGTTAACCAAATAGAGAAATATAGAGAAAAAAAGAGTATGCGTAAGAAAATATAGCTTTAATGGAACGCATGGCCTGCAATAAAATTTGTTCATACCTATACTAGTATGGTAGTATACAAATAAGAGAAAATAAATTGGGGGTATTTATAATGAAGATGACATTTCGCTGGTATGGAAAAGATGAAGATAAGATTACATTGCAGCAAATACAACAAATTCCGGGGATGCAAGGTATTGTTGGTGCGCTTTTTGATGTACCAGTAGGAGACGTATGGCCGATGGAAAAAATTATGGCACTTAAAAAAGATATCGAAGCAAATGGACTGTCATTTGAAACGGTGGAAAGTGTCAATGTACACGAAGATATTAAACTGGGACTGCCGAGCCGTGACCGTTATATTGCAAACTATATCGCATCACTTCAAAATCTTGGCAAGGCCGGAGTAAGGGTGGTATGTTACAATTTTATGCCGATTTTTGACTGGACGCGCACAGATCTTGCCAAGCCGCTTTATGATGGTTCGACGGCACTTGCTTTCGATTATCGTGTGATTGCGGGTAAGACACCACAGCAGATGGCAGCAGAGATTGAAGCGAACAGCAATGGATTTATTTTGCCGGGATGGGAACCGGAGCGGTTGAAGGAACTTACACATCTCTTTGAACAATATGAAGAGATCAATGAAGAAAGTCTTTTTGAAAACCTCGGTTATTTTCTCCGAGCTGTTGTGCCGGCAGCGGAAAAAGCTGGTATCCGCATGGCAATTCATCCGGATGATCCACCTTATTCCGTTTTTGGCTTGCCACGTATTGTGACAAATGAAGAAAATCTTGAACGCATTGTAAAGCTCATCGACAGCCCAAGTAATGCGCTGACGATTTGCAGTGGTTCACTGGGATCAAACCGCAACAATGATATTCCGCAGATCATTCGCCATTTCGGTAAAATAGATCGCATTGGTTTTGCCCACATTCGCAATATTCAGGTGCATGAGCCAGGTGTGTTCAATGAAGTTGCACATAAATCGAGCTTTGGATCGCTGGATGTCTATGAAATGATGCGGGCACTCTATGATGTTGGCTATGAAGGACCTGTGCGTCCGGATCATGGACGTATGATCTGGAATGAGATTGGTCGTCCGGGCTATGGCCTTTTCGATCGGGCACTCGGAGCAAATTATCTCTGTGGACTCTGGGATGCAATTTGTCGGGAAAATAATAGAAAATAAGGGGAGAAAAAAATGGAACTTAATGAAGCTGGATTAAAAAATAAAGAAGCTTGGAAGAGACTGTCAATCGAACTACCTGTGTTTAATAGAGAAGTGGTTATAGAAAAGACAAAAAAAGAACCGGGCTGGCTGCATTTTGGTCCGGGAAATATTTTTCGGGCATTTATTGCTTCTTTACAACAGACTTTGCTGAACGAGGGAGAAACGGAGTTTGGTATTATTGCGGCAGCACCAAACAATAGTGAGATCATTGATAAGATCTACCAGCCACATGATAATTTGAGTCTGCTCGTAACAATGTGTCAGGATCAGAGCATGCGCAGAAAGGTCATTGGCAGTATTACGGAAGGACTTGTTTGTAATCCAATTGCGGTGAAGGATTGGAAGCGCTTGCAGCAGATAATTTGTGCATCGTCGTTACAAATTATCAGCTTTACAATTACAGAAAAGGGCTATAAACTTCATGATTCTGATGGCAATTATTTGCCTACGGTAAAGCAGGATGTCGAAGCAGGACCGAAAAATGCAAAAAGTTTTCCGGCGAAGCTTACAGCACTTCTTTATGAACGTTATCGTGCAGGTTCTTTGCCAGTGACGCTGCTGAGTATGGATAATTGTTCACACAATGGGATCGTGTTGCAGAAGACGGTTTTGACAATTGGTGAGGCGTGGGAAAAAGCAAGTCTTGTAGAAAATGGATTTGCGGCATATCTTAAACAAAAAATATCATATCCATGTACAATGATTGATAAAATCACACCGCGTCCGGCAGATAATGTACAGGCAGCACTTGCAGCTGATGGCTTTACAGATATGGACTTTGTCACGAGCAGCCGAGGCGGTCAGTATGCTCCGTTTGTTAATGCGGAGAAGACTGAGTATCTTGTTATTGAGGATGTTTTTGCAAATGGCCGGCCGCCACTTGAAAAAGCAGGGGTGATTTTTACAGATCGTTCAACGGTGGATAAAGTGGAACGCATGAAAGTATGTACGTGCCTTAACCCTTTGCATACAGCACTAGCTGTATATGGATGCCTGCTTGGCTACACACTTATTGCTGATGAAATGAAGAATCCGTTTCTAAAGAAACTTGTCGAAAAAATTGGCTGTGATGAGGGAATGAAGGTCGTAACCAATCCGGGCGTACTATCGCCGCAGGACTTTCTCATGGAATGTCTCAATGAACGTTTTCCAAATCCGGCGATACCGGATACACCACAACGTATTGCCTGTGATACATCACAGAAAGTTGGCGTACGCTTTGGCGAAACCATTAAGGAATATGTAAAGGCACCACAGCTCGATGCGGCAAAGCTTGTTTATATTCCCTTGGCGATTGCCGGGTGGTGCCGTTATCTCCTGGGAGTGGATGATGAAGGTAATGATTTTGCAGTGAGTCCGGATCCGCTTTTGCCGCAACTGCAGGAAAAACTTATGGGTATCAGGCTTGGTGAAGAATTTTCTGTGCATCAAAAGCTACAGGCCATATTGAGTGACAGCCGTATCTTTGGCTCAAATCTGTATGAGGCGGGAATCGGCACAAAAATTGAAAAATATTTCCAGGAAATGACTGTTGAAAAAGGTGCTGTAGCAGCAACTCTAAAAAAGTATCTGTCGTAGGAAGCAGCTGTTATCAAAGCTTTGTATGATTTATGAAATTTTAGGAAAACACTTGTTGCTTGTGGTGGATATATGATACATTGAAAGCAGTGTAAGTGTTATCATAAATGAAGCAGAGGAGAGAGTATATGTCAAAGGAATTTGTGTTTCATAAAGATGTTGTTGCAGAAAATGTTGCTGAAGGGACAGTACGCCGTATTTTGGCTTATTCGGATCAGCTTATGGTTTGTGAACTTTGTTTTACTAAGGGGGCTGCATCGGATTCGCATTCGCATCCACATGATCAGATTACATATGTTGTAAAAGGTGCAATGGAGTTTGTTGTTGGCGATAAACGGTCTGTTGTTCGTGCTGGTGACACCGTATACATGCCAGGTGGAGTTGCGCATTGTATAGCAATTGTGCTGGAAGACTCGATTATTGTTGATACATTTTCGCCAAAGCGTGATGATTTTTTAAAAAGGAAATAACAGATAAAACTAAGCGTTTAGATAATAGAAATAAGGAATGCAGCAAGATTTATTGATCTTGCTGCATTCTTTGTTTTTGTATAAAATTATTTGCGCAGATCTTTTTGGGGGAAGCTGGCGCGATGGACAAGCAACGGTGGGAAAACTGTTTTTGAAGGTGTTGCAGCTGTATTGCCAGCCAGTATTTTTGTGAGAATGTCAACAGCAGCAGGACAGAGAATGGTAAGCCGGTTGTCCATACTCGTAAGAGCTGGTGTTGAGCATTCAGCGAGAATTGAATTATTACAGCCAATCACCGGAATATCTATATTGCGGGCAACAAGTGCTTTTTGTGCACCGACTGCGAGCAGGTCTTCTGATGCAATGATGGCAGAAAAGTTTATGGATTGATTAAGAAGTTTTTCCACGAGCTTTTGAGTGTCTTCAATTGTGCGTGTAACTTGTTGGATAAGTGAAGGATTTGTATCGAGACTATGTGCAGCTACACCAGCTTTATAACCTTTTATTTTTTGTCTGCCACTGTAGGTCAGTGAGTCATAAAGATAAAGGATAGAAGAATATCCCTCGTTTGCAAGTAAGTCAACACTTTCCTGTATGCCCTTACGTTCGTCACAGAGGACACAATAAATGTTTGGTATTTCGATGAAGCTGTTGATCGTAATAATTGGAACTTGTTTGGCAGCAGCCTCAAGATGAGAATTATCACTTTCTTCACGAAATGGCGAGCCAATCAAAATGATAGCATCGACATGTTTGTTGATGAAAAGCTGCAAGTATTTCTTTTTATCAGCGAGTTCTGTACCAGTGCAGCCAAGAATAACATCAAGACCTCGTTTTCGAAGATCATGCTCGACAAGAGAAACGGCTTTGGCAAAGAATGCATCTGAGACATCCGTACAAAGGATGCCAATCATTTTCATAGAATTAAGACCTAAACCTCGGGCAAATGGATTTGGTGAGTAGTTCTGTTCGTTCATGGCAGCAAGAACTTTCTCGCGTGTTTTTGGGCTAACTTTCGTACTACCATTCAGTACGCGTGAAACAGTTGCAATGGATACATCACAAGCTTTTGCTATATCATAAATAGTCATAATCCACCTCAAATTAAAAATGTAAATGCTTAATCTATGCAGATGAACAATTACTTATATTAAGTATAGCGGATATTTTTGTAATAGCAATAGGTAGAACAAAAAATATGTTACCACTTACAAAACTGAATTTTTAAATTTAAACAAATAAATACAAAACTGTTAAAAGGTTTAAATACGGTCAAAAACGTCGAAAAACAAGCATATTTAAGGAAAATTAATATAAAATGAGATTAAATTCAATAGATTTTTTTACTAAAATAATGATTCTTTATATTGACATATATATAACAAATGACTACAATAAAGTTGTAAGGGATTACAATGTAAAATGTAACGCCTTACAACTGTATATAGACAAGGGCATGAAAGGAAATTTTCAATGGTTGGTATAAGAAAATAATAGTTTGAAGATTTTCAATATTACCAAATTATGCTAAATTTCCTGCGAATGAAAAAATAGGAAGGGGCGTATCGGCAAAAGAGAAAAGCTAAAAAGTAATTATCAATAGGGTTGATAGGGTGCTTTTTAAAAATTAAAACACGGAGGGGACTTAAAAATGTTATTGAAAAAGAAAATTTTGGCGGCTTTATCTGTAGTTACACTCAGTGCAGTTATGCTTGCAGGCTGTGGTGGTAGTGATCAGGCGGCGAAAAGCAGTGGAAGTGGCAGTGGAGATAAGATTGTTCTTCGCTATGCAGAAAACCAGTCGTCAGATTATCCAACGACGAAAGCTGCCAATAAGTTTGCTGATCTTGTAAAGGAAAAAACTAATGGAAAGATAACTGTCCAGGTTTACGATGGAGCTCAGCTTGGTGATGAAAAATCTGTTGTTGAACAAATGCAGTATGGTGGGATTGATTTTGCCCGTGTAAGTCTTTCACCATTATCTGAATTCTCTAAGAACCTTAATGCGTTACAGCTTCCATATCTCTATAAAGATGGTCCACATATGTGGAAAGTTCTCGAATCCAAAATCGGAGATGATTTGCTGGCAAGTGTACAGGAAAAAGGTATTATCGGGCTTGCCTGGGTTGATGCAGGTGCACGTAATTTTTATACAACAAAAGCACCAATTAAAACTCTTGAAGATTTAAAGGGTCTTAAGATTCGTGTCCAGGAATCATCAATGATGATGGATATGATTCGGGCGCTGGGGGCTAGTCCGACACCAATGCCATATGGTGAAGTTTATTCAGGTCTTCAAACTGGTATTATTGATGGTGCTGAAAACAACTGGCCTTCCTATGAATCAACAAGTCATTATGAAGTAGCAAAATATTATACAATTGATGAACATAATCGTGTACCGGAAATGATGATTTGTTCGAAACAAACATGGGATAAGCTCTCAGCTGATGATCAGAAAATTGTCAAGGATTGTGCCCTTGAAGCAGCGAAATATGAACGTGATGAATGGGCAAAACGTGAAAAATCAGCAGAGGATAAAGTAAAAGCCGGTGGGGCAGTTATTACGACACTCAGTGATGTTGAAAAGAAAAAATTTGAAGATGCAATGCAGCCGGTTTATGATAAATATGCAACGCCATATAAGGATATCGTAGATCAGATCAAAGCAATGCAAAAAGATTAATAAAACAGAAATCACGTAATACGAAGCTGGAGTAGTCATGCCGGAGACTATCAAATGTAGTTTCCGGCAATGACATATAAGGAGGGACACAGATGAAGGAAGATACGAAAAATCCGATAATAGCGGCAATTACGTATGGTTTTGATTTTACATATCGGATCTTGTTGGAATACTCAAAATTTGTATTGATTATTATTATACTTCTTATTTCAGCAGAAGTTTTCTCACGCAAAGTATTGGGTTCTAGTATTACCTGGTCCGAGGAAGTTTCACTTTTGCTTATGGTCTGGATGGCATTTATTGCAATGGCAATTGGTGTAGAAAAAAAAGTTCATATCGCTGTTGTTCTTTTTATGAATTTTTTTCCGAAACCAATTCAAAAGATAGTAGATTTTTTTAACACAGTTCTTATTACTATTTTTGGCAGCATGATTATTTATTATGGCACTAAGCTTATTGTTAGTACGTGGAGCTCAACGATGCCGGCAACACAGTTACCAGCAGGGGCACTATATCTTATGATTCCGGTTGCGGGTCTGTATATCATGTATTTTTCGCTTATGCATCTTTTGGGTATTCAGAAATACCATCATAGGAAATTCTTAGACGGGGGTGGGGATTAATGCCAGATCAATCGATTGCATCAATACTGCTTATTGGCAGTTTTGCCGTATTTATTGTTATTCGCATGCCAATATGTTTCGGTCTTGCAATATCGACAGGAATTACAATGTTTTATTTAAACATTCCGATTATGACACTTGTTCAGCAAATGAGTAAGTCTATTTGCAATTTTTCACTTATGGCAATTCCGCTTTTTATTGTTGCTGGTGAAATTATGGGAGTAGGTGGTATCTCTGATCGGTTATTGCTGTTTTCACAGGTACTGGTTGGTCGATTCCGTGGAGGTCTTTCTTATGTGACGGTTTTGGCAAGTATGTTTTTTGGCGGCATTTCAGGCTCGGCGGTAGCAGATGTTTCTTCTCTTGGTTCAATTGTCATACCGCTTATGGAAAAAGCCGGGTATGAAAAACCGTTTGCTGTTGGTCTTACCGTAACTGCGGGCTGTCAGGGTGTGCTTGTTCCGCCAAGCCATAACATGATTATTTATTCGGTTGCGGCTGGTGGTGTATCGATTGGAGCACTTTTTGCAGCGGGGATTATTCCAGGGATTATATGTGGTGCTGGTCTTATTGTTGTTGCGATTTATTTTTCGATAACAAAGCATTATCCGAAGGGTGAGCCTGCTTCATTTAAGCAAATAGTTGTTGCGACAAAAGACGCTATTCTTGCACTTATGACAGCATTTATTATCTTCTTTGGTATTGTTTCAGGAATGTTTACAGCAACAGAATCAGGAGCAGTTGCCTGTATCTATGCTTTTGTTATTTCAGCATTTGTTTATAAAGAACTCACTATTAAAAAAATGCATAAAGTACTTATGAGCTCAGTGAAGACACTTTCTCTGGTGTTTGGTCTTATTGCTACAGCTGGGGCTTTTGGCTGGGTAATGTCGTATCTTCGCATACCGACAACGCTTACACATACACTTTTAAGCTTTAGCGATAACACAATTGTAATATTGATGATTATCAATATTATGCTGCTTCTTTTAGGATGCTTTATGGATATGGCGCCGCTTATTCTTATCTGTACGCCGATTCTGCTTCCTGTTGTTACAGCACTGGGAATGTCACCCATTCAGTTTGGTGTGTTACTTATGTTTAACCTGGGGATTGGTCTTTGTACACCACCGGTTGGTTCCGCACTTTTTGTTGGCTGCGGCATAGGAAAGATATCGATGGAAAAAGCGGCCAAAGCGATGTTGCCGATGTTTGGTTCAATGGTTATTGGCTTATTACTTGTGACGTATGTTCCAGCGTTTTCTATGTGGCTGCCACATTTTCTTGGTTATAAATAAGTGAGTAGAAATTTATAGGATGATTTGTATCAGCGAATCATCCAGATTATTTTAATAAAAGTAAAGGTGAATGAAATGAAAAAATTTATGGGGAAGAATTTTTTATTAAAAACAGAAACAGCAAGGAAACTCTATCATGAACATGCTGAAAAAATGCCAATTATTGATTATCACTGTCATATTAATCCGCAGGAAATTGCTGAAAATCGTCTGTTCAAAAATATCACAGAAGCATGGCTGGGCGGGGATCATTATAAATGGCGTTTGATTCGCTCAAATGGTGTAGAAGAAAAATATATTACAGGCAAAGAATCAACAGATCGGGAAAAGTTTCAGAAGTTTGCCGAAGCACTTCCAAGAGCTATTGGCAATCCGCTTTATCACTGGACACATCTTGAATTGCAGCGGTATTTTGATTGCGATATCCCACTGAATGCGAAGAGTGCAGATGAAATTTGGACAATCTGCAATAAAAAAATTCAGCAGCCTGATATGGCCGTGCAAGAAATTATTAAGCGTTCTAATGTAAAGGTAATCTGCACAACAGACGATCCGGCAGATGATCTGTGCTGGCACAAAAAAATCAAAGAGGACGGAAAATGTACAGCAAAGGTTCTTCCGGCGATGCGTCCGGATGCAGCAATGCGTATTGAAAAGCCAGCGTTTTCTGCCTATATGGAACGTCTTGGACAAGTTGTCAATAAAAAAATTACGACAATTGCCGATATTCGTAGTGCAATTGAAAAACGTATTGATTTTTTTGCAGAAATGGGTTGTAAGGCATCGGATCATGCACTTGAATATGTTTTCTGCCGTGAAGCGGATGATAAAACAATCGATGCAATACTCGTAAAGGCACTTGCCGGACAATCACTTACACGAGAAGAAATAGAAAGCTATAAGACAGCGCTCCTGCTTTTTCTTGGCAAAGAATATGCAAAACGCGGTTGGGTAATGCAGATCCATTATTCCGCACTTAGAGATAATAACTCTAATGAATTCAATCAGCAAGGACCAGATACAGGTTTTGACTGTATTGCCTCTTATAGTTGTGGCGAAGGATTGGTTGCTTTTCTTGATGCCCTTAATAAAAACGGAAACTTACCTAAAATGGTTATCTATTCACTTAATCCAAATGACAATGCAATGATTGGATCAATTATTGGCTCATTTCAGGGACCGGAAATACCAGGTAAGGTACAGCAAGGCGCAGCATGGTGGTTTAATGATACGAAACATGGTATGATCGAACAACTTAGGAATGTTGGAGATCTTTCCATACTTGGCAATGCACTTGGTATGCTTACTGACTCACGTTCGTTTCTATCTTATACGCGTCATGAATACTATCGCCGCATTCTCTGTAATTTTATTGGCAATTTGGTAGAAGATGGTGAATATCCGGCAGATATGGAATTCCTTGGACAACTGGTAGAAGATATTTCCTACAATAATGCTGCAAGATATTTTAATTTTGGTGAATAATTCGCTGAAATTTGTTAACTGGAAAAATGAAAGCGCTTACTATAGACAGCTGTTTTGTCTGGTTAGCGCTTTTACATCTATAAAAAGATGCTGATGTGAAAGATTGAAATAAGGTGGAGACAACTATGAAAATAAATGAAAAACATAAGCAAATGAAAAAACAGCGTCCTATTCGTGTTCTGCAATTTGGTGAAGGAAACTTTCTGCGAGGCTTTATTGACTACGGCATTGACGT
>Ga0172378_10004595_pt1 | contig 12911 bp, 9 predicted proteins | sample GrowelOW332metaG_FD_119755 | JGI IMG/M metagenome (GOLD analysis project Ga0172378, IMG submission 119755) | Groundwater microbial communities from an aquifer near a municipal landfill in Southern Ontario, Canada - Pumphouse #3_1 metaG | ecosystem: Environmental > Aquatic > Deep subsurface >...
ATATCAGAATGAAGGGTGGATAAATGCACAGGTCCTGAAATCAGGGTAACTTTAGCTCCACGGGCAGCTGCTTCTTCAGCAATTGCATAGCCCATTTTGCCTGATGAATAATTGCCAATATAGCGCACAGGATCAATAAGCTCATAGGTAGGCCCGGCTGTAATCAGGACATTTTTACCTTGCAGATCTTTTTTTTTTGAAAAATGATCTATGATTAACTGAAGAATAATTTCAGGTTCTTCCAATCGGCCGGCTCCACATAATCCACTGGCCAATTCTCCTGTTTGGGGGGCAATCAATCGGTTACCAAATGATTGTAAGGTTTCAATGTTACGCTGGGTGGCAGGATGATTGAACATATCCAAATCCATAGCAGGAGCAAAGAATACCGGGCATTTAGCAGCCAGGCAGGTAGTTGTTAACAGGTTATCAGCGATACCTCCGGCCATTTTAGCCAAAGTGTTTGCCGAAGCAGGAGCTACCAGGAACAAGTCAGCCCATCGGCCCCAATCGACATGGCTATGCCAACTGCCATCCACTTTATCATACGGTTCTATCAAAACAGGCTGTTGTGATAGTGTAGATAAAGTTAATGGAGTAACAAAATCAGTGGCACAAGGAGTCATCACTACCTTTACCTCAGCACCTTCTTTTTTCAGTAACCTGATAAGAAAAGGAATTTTATAAGCAGCAATGCTTCCTGAAATACCGACTAATATTTTTTTCCCTTTAAGCATAAGAGCTTAGAATTGTACATCCAAAGCTTCCTTAATCGGGTTGCGATAGTAAATCTGGCCCTGTAGGAATTCCTGAATCGCAATTAAGGTAGGTTTAGGCAAATTTTCATAAAACTTGGCTATCTCAATTTGTTCACGGTTTTCAAATACTTCCTCCAGATTATCATTTGGAACAGCGAATTCCGAGATCTTTGAATTGAGTTCTTCTTTAAGTTCAACAGATATCTGGTTTGCTCTTTTTGAAAGAATGGCAACACTTTCATAAATGTTATTTGTAGGTTCCATCAACTGGTTTACATTCCGTGTTATAGCCAGTGTATCGCTTTTGACTCTTTTGTGATCCATATATTTATTGTATATTTACAGATTTAATAATTCCTTTTCAGCACTCTTCTTTAGTTGCAATGCTTCCTTCAGATATTCTGACTGCGGATAATTGGCTAAGAAGTTATCAAGAGCATCAGTTGATAACTGATAGCGTTCCTGTTTCTTATTTTCAAAACTCTTTGATGCGTAATAATAATATGCCTTTGCAATATGAAACATAGCTTCTTCACGATACTTGGTGTCAGGGTAATCCTTGATCAGATTTTGAAAGTTGATGATGGCAGCTTTGTAATCTTCCATCTTAAAATAAAGTCGGGCAATATCCATTGCCTTGGTTTCAAGTTTCATACGCAACTCGTCAATAAGTTCATTTGCCTTAGCAACTCGTGAACTGCCCGGATACTGATTGATAAACAATTGAAGTCCTTTTATGGCATCAAGGGTAACTGCCTGGTCCAGACTTGAAGGAGGTGAATCAATATAATTGCAATAAGCCGATAAAAAGGCCGCTTCTTCAGCATTCTTACTGTTGGGATAATTGGCAGCAAATTGCTTGAAATAATAACTGGCTAATATATAATCTCTTGACTCGTAATTAGCATAAGCGTAATAGTAAGCCAGTTTTTCAGCCTTGTCCGTTCCTTTATAAAAGGGTTGTAGTTGATCAAATAACTGAATGGCCCTGTAATAATCCCTATCCTCGAAATACTTAATGGCAGTTTCATATTTCTTTTCATTATCTGTGCTCTTGAGAAGCTTCTGATACTTGCTGCAAGAGCTAAGTATTAAAGACAAGGCGATAAGGGGCAGTAGTTTTTTGATCATGGTGCAAAATTAAACATATAAAGTGTACACCAAACGAATAATCTTCATAAATAATATAGTTTAAGGGCACTAAGTTAACATTTTTTAATAAACAAGCTGTTATGTTCTCTTATTTTTCATCCCTGTTTAAGCATTCCTTCTACGATTAATTTATTTAGATTTGCACAAAATCTAAACTAACAACATTAAAATTCTATATCGTGGACATTTTTGAAAAAAGGGTAACAAATCTTGGTCCTTTGGGCATGTATGCCAAGCAGGCGGATGGCTATTTCATGTTTCCAAAACTGGAAGGAGATATTTCTAATCACATGATGTTTAAAGGCAAAGAAATGCTTGTGTGGAGCCTTAATAACTATCTAGGCTTAGCTAATCATCCTGAAGTTCGTGAAGCTGATGCTAAAGCTGCTAAAGAATGGGGACTTGCATATCCTATGGGTGCCCGGATGATGTCAGGTCAAACAAAATATCATGAACAACTGGAACGTGAACTCGCTGATTTCGTTCACAAAGAAGATGCCTTCCTGCTCAATTTTGGTTACCAGGGAATGATATCTATTATTGACTCATTGGTTGACCGTAATGATGTAATTGTTTATGATGCTGAAGCTCACGCTTGCATTATTGACGGTTGCCGCCTTCATATGGGTAAAAGATTCGTGTACCCTCACAACAATATGGAAGGACTAAGGAAACAACTTGAGCATGCTACAAAGGTGACAAACGAAACCGGTGGCGGCATACTGGTTATTACGGAGGGTGTTTATGGTATGACCGGTGATCAGGGTAATCTTAAAGGAATTGTTGAACTCAAGAAAGATTTTAATTTCCGCCTGCTTGTTGATGATGCACACGGGTTTGGTACCATGGGTGCTACTGGTGCAGGAACTCCCCAGGAGCAGGGTGTGATGGACGGCGTTGATGTACACTTCGGCACTTTCGCTAAAGCAATGGCAGGTATTGGTGCTTTTGTCGCTACACGTGCTGATATTGTTGACTATCTGCGTCACAATATGCGCTCACAAACTTATGCCAAATCACTGCCAATGCCTATGGTAATGGGCGCTCTTAAACGTATGGAACTTATTCGTACGCATCCTGAACTTAAAGAAAATTTGTGGACTATTGTTCATGCTTTACAAACCGGACTTCGTGAAGCAGGTTTTAACCTCGGTAAAGCCTCAACGCCTGTAACCCCTGTATTTCTTGAAGGTGGTATTCCTGAAGCTACGCAGATTACTGTTGACCTGAGAGTTAACTATAATATTTTCTGTTCCATCGTAACTTACCCGGTTGTTCCCAAGGGTGTTATCATGCTCAGGTTAATACCTACGGCTATTCATACTCTTAAGGATGTTGAATACACAATCAGTGCTTTTAAGGAAGTAGAAAAGAAACTTACTGCCGGTAAGTATGCTGATGAATGGTTTGATGTTTCTATTTTCGAAAAATAACCATTGCTTCGATAAGCATTACAGGCTTTGACAGATATACTTTGGCTTATGGGCTTTACCAAATATGCTTTGGCTTAGGGGCTTTGGCAAATTGGTTTTTGCTTATGAGCCTTGAATAATAGACATTGCCCGGCAACGCAAACCTAATGACTAACCGGGCATTAAACACCTGTCAGCTAAAAGAGAACGGGAAGGTTAATGTATCTTCCCGTTCTCTTTTAGCTGACCCTCAATGGGTTTGACTTATCATCAGTAGGTTTAGCTTTTCCTCAATGGGTTTGGCTTACCCTCAATGGGTTAAGTTTATCATCAATAGGACTTTCAGGAATAATCAATCGCTGCAATTTTATACTGTGCTCCATAATTACGCACGATTCCAGGACATCATGACTGACACTATCTCTGACACCCATTACTGAATACCTTTTACTAAAATCCCTTTACTGAAATCCTTTTAATGAAACCCTTTTAATGAAACCCTTTTAATGAAACCCTTTACTGACACCCATAACTGAATACCAGTACTGAATACTTTTACTGAATACTTTTACCGGATACTTTTAATACTTGCCATTTCTGCACTTTAAATTGCATACCCAAACTAAATTCCATCACATAATTTTAGCATAGAATTCAACAACATAGACTTATCATAAAGTTGACTTCTTGTTTAAATCAGGAGAACTCGTTTAAATCAAGAGAACTCGCAACCTTGGCTTCGAACTATTCGAACTTTTCAAACTATTCGAACAATTAGATACCCGTAATTATACTTCAAGCTTTGCTCTTTGATTCTATATAACCAGCAACTCTTTCATCAAACAGTATCATAAGTTGTTTCAGCAAAGGATGATTTGTTTTTAAAGGAAGATCATCAATACTATTCACAGGCAATATTCTACGTGAAGTACCTGATAAAAATGCTGCTTCTACCTTATCAAGCTCCTTATAATGAATGTATTCTTCTTCTATCTCAATCTTATTATCCCTGCAGATTTCAAGGATATTTTTACGGGTTACTCCTCCTAATACTTTATCTAAAGGAGTTGTGATAATCCGGTTATCTCTGATAAAGAATACATTTGATCGGCTGCCCTCGGTAATATAGCCATCATGGTTTACCAGCAGGACTTCATTAACCTGTGCCTGCTTAATAAGATCATTGGCCCCGGTTCGTAAAATGATATCCATTACCTTGGCATTTGGGTTCTTGCGTTCACCAAAGAAGAGCTTTACAGGCACTCCATTGGTTAATTGCTCCCTGGTTGGGTAGGAATGCTCCACATAATAAACAAACAGTTGATGTTCACCTGATGCTGTTTTATTAAGAACTATTTTGATGTTGCCCGATTCCGCCTGATTTGACTCAATCAGCATGTGTATCAGCATCAATAAATGCTCCCTTTTAACAGGAACCGACAAACCTGATATTTGTGCTGATTCGCTGAAACGGTCCATATGCTCCTCAATAAAAAGAGGTATCTTCTGCTGAACCCTGAATACTTCGTATAAATAAGTATCACCCGGGTGGTACAGTTGTTCAAATGCAGCAACCGGATACCTTATATCGTTAAGAATAAAATAATCACTCACACATTCACTCATCATAATTTATTATTTATTGCTCGTCCAGACAGCATGTTGCTGCCTGATTTCCATTCCTCGCACAGACGGCATGCTGCCGTCTAATTTCTACTCCTCGTCCAAATAACGACAAGCCGTTTCAACGACCGACCAAGCGACCCGTTTTACAACCGATAATAGTTGATTAATAATTTTACCGTCTACCCCCAAATATTGAGCCTAAAATACCTCTGACCAATTGACGGCCAATTGTATTGCTGATATTACGAGTGATGGCTTTGCCGGTTTGTTTGGTTATTTCTGTAAAGATATCCGGACCATCTGCTCTTCGTTGAGCCCTCTCGGCCCTTTCGATGGCGGCTTGTTCCTTTGCCCTGACCGTTGCTTCTTTGGCCTCGCGTTCTGCTGCTTCCAGTTCCTGTTTTTCAGCGTTATCCTGGTTCATTCGTTTGGTAAGGATTTCATACGCTGATTCTCTGTCAACCACTCTTTCATAAACCCCGAATACCGGTGATGTTTGCATGATCCTCTTTCTTTCATCATCATTGATCGGGCCAATCTGTCCTGAAGGAGGCAAAATAAAAGCTCTTTCAACCATTGCAGGGATCCCTTTTTCATCAAGAAAAGAAACGAGGGCCTCCCCTGTTCCAAGTTGGGTAATTTCATCTTCAACCTTTACTTTCGGATTCTCCCTAAATGTTGTTGCTGCGGCCCGAACAGCCTTCTGGTCGCGGGGCGTGTAGGCTCTGAGGGCATGTTGAATGCGGTTTCCTAACTGTCCTAACACTTCATCAGGTACATCCAATGGATTCTGGGTAACGAAATATACCCCTACTCCTTTTGACCTGATAAGCCGGACTACCTGTTCAATCTTGTCCAATAAAATCTTGGGTGCTTCGAAAAACAGCAAATGGGCTTCATCAAAGAAGAAAACCATTTTAGGCTTCTCCATATCCCCTACTTCAGGCAACTGCTCATACAGTTCGCTCAACAACCATAATAAAAAGGTAGCATATAATTGTGGCGACTGCATCAGTTTATCAGCCGCAAGGATATTAATAACTCCCAACCCTGCCGGGTCAGTCTGAAGAATATCAAATATATCAAAGGCAGGCTCCCCAAAGAACGAGTCACCCCCCTGATCTTCCAGCATCAACAGGTTACGCTGTATAGCTCCGATACTGGCGGCCGATATGTTACCATACGCTGTAGTGTACTGTTCTCTATTATTCCCCACATACTCCAGTATGGTTGAAAGGTCCTTCAGATCAAGCAGCAGCAAATCGTTATCATCGGCAATTCTGAAAACGATAGTAAGGACACCCGACTGTGTATCATTCAGATTCAGCATCCTGCCTAGAAGAAGAGGTCCCATCTCAGTGATGGTAGTGCGCATGGGATGGCCCTTTAGCCCAAACACATCGAAGAAACAGACCGGGAATGCCCTGTTCTGATAATCTTTCAAACCAAGCTTTTGAATTCTTTCTGTTATCTTAGGATTGGGCGTACCTGCTTTACAGATCCCTGAAAGGTCTCCCTTAATATCTGTTAAAAACACAGGAACCCCCTGTCGGCTAAATGATTCAGCCAGCACTTGCAAACTAACGGTTTTGCCTGTACCGGTAGCCCCTGCAATTAACCCATGACGATTGGCCATGCGCGGGTTAATATGAATTTCCTTATCTGACTTAGCAATAAGTGTTATTGTGTCGTTCATATTAAAGATTTGTTTCAACAAATTTAACCAATAATAGTCTTATTTCAACCTTTTCAGACAAACAGATACTGAATTAAGACCTGCTTAACCGACTTTAGCAGTAACTGGTGCAATCTTTTCAGTAAACAGATACTGAATTAAGACCTGCTTAACCGACTTTAGTAGTAACTGGTGCGATCTTTTCAGTAAACAGGTACTGAATTGGGAACCTATATCTTAGCAAAGCATGTTCTTATTCAGTGGTTGCAAAAGTTATGAACTATTGCACAATTGAGGTGAACATGATCCCATGCCTTAAAATAAAGCCTTACCACAGAATACGCCCGGCCCAATGACTGTTTGAAATACTTTGGATATTTTTCTTTTCAAAGATGGGTGCATGGAAACTAATCCATACATCAACAGGATCATTCTCATGCGTATCAGGAATTTCGATGATGCATTGGCCATCGCTTCTGATTGTCTGGTGAAGGTTAATGTAGCAGGCCTGCGAAGCACTGTTATAGGCTAATACCATCACATGATCTGTATCATTGCAGCTCCTCCCCTGTTCAGTACCCTGCCATGAAATATGGATATTTTGATCACCAGACTTGGACGCCACAACCGTTTCAGCACCCGACAACTTGCCACTGCTCAGTTGCATCCATTGCAAATCGCCGGTTTGTTCCAACCGCAGCGCTTCATTGTATTTGTTAAGGTTTACTGAAAGTGCAGTGTGATAGGCTGAGCGGTTTTCAGCTACAAATTGAAACCCCGGGTTGATATAGTTTTTAAAGTGTTGCATCAAGTGCATCACATAAGCAAATTGATTTTGTGATTCTTTGAATTTAGGCGATATTTTCTTTGGAGTAGCCGGACGGGTCCTCATGACTGATTTACCAAACATTTCGTAAATCGAAACATTACCAACTAAACCTGTGTACTCGCCATTCTGTTTTCGTACTGCCATTTTTACAAGTTTTTGATACTATAAATATTTACTTGAATTCATATTTATATCGTCAAATATCGTGCCATAATTCGTGTTTCATACATTATTTGTATGTTATTAGTACGTAGTTCAAACGTAAAATTACGTATGAACAACGTATGAACAACGCATAAACATCGCATGATCTTTAGCTTGAACCCGACTATTCATAGCACTTACATAAGATTAAGCTGAAAATTAGGGTCAACGAGTAAAAAAAGTTGATTTTAGAGGTAAAATTTGTCACGGTAAGTATTTTGGCAGAAACTTTGGGTTAGTCTTTTAGTACTACTGTTCGGTTATGCGCCCTAAAATATTTACCGGAATGAACAAGCTGCCGTATGTTCTTGAGCACTACAGTTCGGTTATGCACCATTTATTACCCCCTCAGAAGGGAGCTTGTTGAAGAATTTTTTAGCCCTACTGTTCGGTTATACACCCACTCTATAGGTAACTTGCTAATAAATAAAGCTTTAGGATATAAAACAAATGACTTCTATATCATTGTAACCGGGGAATCCGGAGAGCAGATGGCACAAAAAAACCACCTATATAATTATAAGTGGTTGATTTTTAGTGACTCCGACAGGATTCAAACCTGTAACCTTCTGATCCGTAGTCAGATGCTCTATTCAGTTGAGCCACGGAGCCGTTTTGTGAGTGCAAATATACGAATATTTCACGATATGCAAATATTTACGGTTAAATTTGCACCCTGTTACTAATTATTCTCTATGAACTCACAATGGTTTAAAACTCTTCCGGTAGCTATTACCGTTTCTGATAAAGAAGGAAAAATCGTGGATATGAATGACCAGTCAGCCGCTGTATTCTCCAAACAAGGTGGTTATGAGCTAATAGGCAAGTCGTTAAACGATTGCCACAGTCAACGCTCAAAGGACATTATCCATGACTTGATGACCAATAGTAAGACCAATGTTTACACGATAGAAAAAGAAGGTAAACACAAATTAATTTATCAATGCCCGTGGTACATGAACGGTGAGATAGCCGGATTGGTAGAATTGTCGATGGTTTTGCCTTCCGATATTCCGCATTATGTACGTTAATCAATGAGTATAGGGATTTACGACTGCAAAAAAATCAGTTTCATGAGTTGCCCCTGTACTCGTTAAATAATGAACAAAGGAAACTGCAGTTCCTCAGAGACAGGTCAACAGCTCACCATTACGGATACTAAAATACCGGTTTACCGTCAATATAGGTCCTGATGACTTTAGCATGAGGAATATCATTTGCTCTGACCTGCATAATATCACGATCAAGGATTATGAAATCAGCATTCTTGCCGGGTTCCAGGCTACCTCTCCTGCCTTCTTCAAAGCAGGCTTTAGCAGCCCAGATGGTGATGCTGCGAAGTGCATCCTGACGATTAAGGGCATTTTCACGCTGAAAGCCACGATGCGGGTTACCTGAAAGGTTCTTGCGATCAACAGCTGCATAAAAAGAGTATACCGGATTTATGCTTTCGATAGGGAAATCGGTTCCATTTGGCAGCCAGCCATTCTCTTTCATCAGTTTTTTATAAGCATAAGCATAGCGTATGCGTTTATTGCCCAAGCGGTACTTAGCCCATTCTAAATCAGATGTAGCATGAGTTGCCTGAATAGAGGGAATGATAGAAAATTCGCCAAACAATTTCACATCCTCAGGATCAACAACCTGTGCATGCTCCACACGCCAACGCAAATCATTGCCGGGTAGCAAATAGTTGCTATATACATGAAGCACCATACGGTTGGCCGAATCACCAATAGCATGCGTGTTGATCTGGTAACCGTTATCATACGCTACCACACACCATTTGCCAAGTTCTTCAGGAGTTATGGTCATCAATCCATAGTTACCCCGATCATCACTATAAGGTTTTAACAGGCAGGCACCCCGTGAACCTAATGCACCATCGGCATATAGTTTAATGGAACGTACGCTCATCTTTTTACGTATAAGCACACCTTTTTTTACAAACCGTTCAACGTTCTGTTCAGTAGGATTAAGCATGATATACATCGCCATTGGGAACACATCTTCCGATTGGAGACTATCATAGAAGTCAACCAGGTCAGCATCGGCACCGGCTTCTGTAACCATCGTTAATCCAACACGGTAACATTCATCAGCAGCATCCATCATCATTTGAGCGAGCACCGATCCGGTAGGTTTAGGCACCAGGTTTCTAAAGGTATCAGCAAGTGATTCAGTAAAAAGTCCGGTAAACTTTCCATGCCTGATAACGGCTTCACGGGGGTTAGGCAAACTGTCAATTGTAAGCCCCGAAGCATCAATAGCTGCCTGATTTACTAAAACGGCATGACCGTCAACACGAATCAGTACAACAGGGTTGTTGGGAAAACGCTCATTCAGCAATTTATTATCAGGGAGCTGTTGTTCGGGCCAGTTGTTTTGATCCCAGCCACGTCCTGCTATCCAAAGTGAAGGCGACTCTTCATGATGTTTTTTAACAATATCCAATAACTGACCTATTGAGCGGGCAGGTTTCAGGTCAGCATACTGATGGTTCAGTACATAACCATAAAAATGACTATGAGGATCAATAAAACCCGGATATACAGCTTTGCCTTCTGCATCATATACAGAATCAGCTTCATACATTTCATTGATACTTATATCATCGCCAACAGCAACTATTTTACCCTTATTTACTGCCATAGTTGTATGCAGGGTAAATGCGCTATCTACAGTATAAATAACACCATTTCGTACAATCAGATCAACTGATGTCTTACCCTTGTTGCATGCTGTTAATAGCAAAGCAACCATAGTCAGATAGAGTAATCGTGACAACATGTCCTGTTTTTTTTTGCGAAATTAGCTTAATTACTCATTAGATGGAAAAGCCGTGTGAACTTTTATAACAGAAAACTGAAAATTGTAGTACAACAGGTGTTTTCAACCTTGTATTACAATACGAAAAAATAGCACATATCACATGGCCAAATACAATATGCATAAATCATGCATTTGCATTCCAGCCGTTGGCATGTGCAGAGTTAGATGAACAATATTATAATTGTGTAATGTATTTTAGCAGGGCTAATGCTAATTTTACATTATTAAGTCTTTATCAAAAATATCAAGGCCTATGGAACAGGAAATCGATTCAAGATTCCATTAGAATGATTGAATGGATCAACATCTAAGGATAAAAAGGGATTTAATGATCTTTTCTCTTTAACCGGCAAATATAATGCAGGATTTATGAACCAGTACTATAAATAGTTATTCATGAGCCCTGCCGTTTTGGTTACTTGCTAAAATTACTCAGTCCCACTACTCTGGTGGGTAAAAACTAACAGACAACTAAACAATGCCTTTAGGGTATTTTCTCTGGCAATTATATGCATGACTATGTCTATTGGATATTCAACTAAGATCATTATGAAAAACAAAAAACTCACACAGTTTAGAAGCCTGCGATGGCTGATGATTATTCTATGCGCTGTTTCATTTCTTAGTAATTCAGTACAGGCGCAAACGGGAGTTGCTCCGGTGTTAACTCCTGTCTTAGGTTTTGGTGTAGATGGAGATGCTGTAGCCAACTATCCTTCACCGGGAATGTATTCAACTGCCGGTGACTGGTTTGCAAATCCTCCATATTGCGGTCCATGCTCGATCTTCAATATGTCAACCCCTGATCCTTTTGATGTAAATTTCCCGCTTACCATCCACTATAATGATCCATGGGAAGGTGTTGACCCTACTATTTTTACACAGTCCAGTAAAATATATGACCCCTATGATGAAACATTTAAATGGGGTGACGGTTATGTTCCCAATAAAAATGAGATCAACAATGCTACTGCTCATTTCACTTGGGGAAACCCAGCCTTAGGTGGCGATACTACTGATTTGTGGTGTGTTTTTGCCGCGGACCGCATGGTAAATAATGGTGATGCCTATATTGATTTTGAGTTCCTTCAATCACCTGTTATGATGGTTTACAATGCAGATTCTACAGGCGGTTATTTTGAAGGCTATGGCCCCGATGGAACAAGGACTGTAGGTGATCTGATTGTTACTATTCAATTCGTCAATGGTGGTACGAATGCCATTGTTGTGATACACAGATGGGAATCTGATGGTGCAGGTGGCTTTAATTATTATGAGCAACCTCTAAGTAACTATGTAGGTGATATTTATGTCACCAGCAATACAGCTCTTACAATTGCACCATGGAACCCTTATGGCCAAACATCCTACGATTACAATCAATATGCAGAAGGAGCTATTAATCTCTCAGAGGTTATGGGCTTTGCCGCTGGTGGTTGTGGTTACTTAAGCACTGTTTTTGTAAGGACTAAAACATCACAATCAACAAGTGCTGTTCTAAAAGACTTTCCGGGTGCTCCTTACCAGGCTAACATTAGCTTGAATGATCTCGAAGTCTTCTGTCCTGATGATGTTTTCCTTCCTCAATGTTCAGTTTCAGCGGATATAACTGAAGCTTATAACGACTGGAAAGATGGCTTTACGCACCAAGGTGGCCATGGGATTATTCATACAAATATATTGGACATCCCGACTTTACCAACCAATATTGCTTGTGGTGACACCATCTACTTCACTTATTCAATCTATGACACTTGTAATGATGTACCACTGACTTGCTCCAGTGCGTTTGGTGTTGCTGCTGACAAGACCAAACCGATCATTGTGGATGGTCAGGATGTAGTACTTACAGGTTGCAATCCTGCCTGGCCCACTGTAGTACAAACTACATGGAGTGACAATTGCGGTGGTAGTGGAACCATTTCAGGCGTTGCAGGCTCCATCGTAACGAACGGTTGCACCCAGTACATTGATTATACTTTCAACGTATCGGATGCTTGCGGCAATGCTGCTTTACCGGTAGTTATGAGAGTATCCCGTCACTACGATGTTACCAAACCGATTATTGTTGATGGTCAGGATGTAGTACTTACAGGCTGCAATCCTGCCTGGCCGACGGTAGTACAAACTACATGGAGTGACAATTGCGGTGGCAGTGGAACCATTTCAGGCGTTGCAGGCTCCGTTATAACGAACGGATGCACCCAGTACATTGATTATACTTTCAACGTATCGGACGATTGCGGCAATGCTGCTTTACCGGTGGTTATGAGAGTATCCCGTCACTACGATGTTACCAAACCAATCATTGTTGATGGTCAGGATGTAGTACTTACAGGCTGCAATCCTAACTGGCCGACTGTAGTAGAAACTACATGGAGCGACAATTGCGGTGGCAGTGGAAATATTGCTGGTGTTCCGGG
>Ga0172378_10004596_pt1 | contig 12910 bp, 10 predicted proteins | sample GrowelOW332metaG_FD_119755 | JGI IMG/M metagenome (GOLD analysis project Ga0172378, IMG submission 119755) | Groundwater microbial communities from an aquifer near a municipal landfill in Southern Ontario, Canada - Pumphouse #3_1 metaG | ecosystem: Environmental > Aquatic > Deep subsurface >...
CAAAAAGGCCGTAACAGTAAAAAAAATCATTCTACTGTTACGGCCTTTATTGTTTATTCTTTATTACTCAACATATTTGGATAATATAGAATCCATAAAATGCTGATTTTCTTCTTCCGATTCATCCCCTAGCGTCTCTTCTTTCGTGTGAGAAGCTGCATGCCAGTCGATATAAAGATAATTGGCACGTCCGCCATGTCTCTCTGTATCAATATTATCAATCCAGGTACTCGGTTTTTTAAATCCACCATACCCTTGATGAGGAAATGCATTCCCATCAGAATCAAATCCGCGTTCCGATAAAATAATGGATTCCGAAGCATCTGTAATTTGTGTAGACTTAACAGAAAAAGCCAGCATACCATTATAGACATAACTTTGAATATTATCGGCTTCACTGTAACCACTATCAGCCGGACATTTCAAATACTTCAAGTCATAATTATAATCTTCTACCAGCGGATCGAACCACTCAGACGTACCATCCCAAGTCGGTGAACTATAAGTTCCACCATGAACAACGGGAAAATAATCCTCCGAATCATTTCCGTACATCGCTAAGGAAAGTCCAGTCTGTTTTAAATTATTAACACATGAAATATTCCGCGCTTTCTCGCGGGCTTTAGACAAAGCCGGCATCAACATCGCGGCTAAAATCGCAATAATTGCGATTACGACCAACAACTCTATTAATGTAAAAATAGAACGAACACGTTCTTCCCGATACTTTAAAAATAGTAACATTTGTATTCCTCTGTAAAATTAAAATTAAATTACGCACCACATCAAAAATGGTATTTCATTATGAACGAATCACAAAATCCGCATAGACCAACGTGGTACAAAAAAGTTCAAGATCATCACTTCAAAACAGCAAAACGGTATACATCACTCAATCAATATTTTAAAAGGATTGAATTCGCATATCATCCGTCTTCTTTTACAGAGGGAGGTCCCCGCGGTGAATAACAGCTGAAAATAATATTTGAAACAGCTTCTTTGTAGTTCTTAGGAGCAAGCTGTTTCACCCCCAATACCCCAGTCAAAAAAACTGCAGCCGTATAACTTCCAACCGACAAAACGCCCGCACAAAAAGGACAAAACACCAAAGCGTTCTGATGAATTTTATGGACATCGGCCCCATAATAGTGCATCGGATATAACGCATTGATACAAATCGCCTTTAACGCAAGACTTTTTCTTCCAATATGCCAAAAGAGATGCGGCGCCATGCTAATACAAAGCATGGCAACAATCAAGCAACCTATTTTTCGGTTACGATATTTAGAGAGATGGCTCATGGTCGCCTCAATTTATACAATTCAAGAACAATCTTATTGATGCATAATCACTGAACAAAGCGACTTTACAAAAAAAGAATTCATAGAAATAGTTTTACACAAAAATAACAGCCTGGTCATTTTGCATAGAACCAATAATCTTACAATTTTACACCTATGATATACTGTACATAAGTGCCTGTCTTCCCTATGAGATCAGATAATTGCCGGCGGTCCGCGAGAATAAATATAAAAAATATTTTTAGATATTACTTTTTTAAAATACTTTAAAACAAATTGTTTCCTAAAAAACAACTCCGCTAAAAGCATCATCCCAGCACATAAAGCTAAAGACAACATCCCCGGAGCAAAGGGACAAAACGACAGCTTATCCTGCGACGATTTTTCGTTGCACGACACCATATAATGCTCAGGATACATTGCATTAATGCAGGCCGCTTTTAACGGAAGAGCTTTCCTGCCAATATGCCATAACAAATGCGGCGTCATGCTACATAATAAAAGAGCAATAACAATGCATTTGATTTTCTGATTACGATAGGTAGTGAAAAAAGTCATCTTTTAATTATACTTATACAATGAATCCGTTGAGCAGACTCCAAAGGAACACACTAAAAATAAACCCATATTATTAGAACGTAACCAAAACAAAAAGTTCCAGCATTCATCCATACTTTTCTTCAAATAATTCTTTTATGAATCAAACGCATCCAGCCAAAAGTTTTATAGCCTGGACTCAGTAAAACAGGGGAAAAAACTTTCAAACCATTGCCAGACTTTAGAAACCGCAAAAAAAAATGAACTTGATAATTTGCCGAAAAAATTGTGATTTGATTTTGGGGCCAACGACGAGGAGCATACCCTCAGGTATGTGACGAGGTTGGCAACACAAAAAGCATTCACGAGAATCAGGCAAATGTAAAGATTATTTCTGAACCGCTCCTTAGCCTTCGATCACCGGAAGATTCGGCGGTGTATCAACCTGCACCGGTTCCGCCTTATTGACACGCCCCCAACGACGCGTAAACGGCCACCACACAAACCCCGCAATCCCAACCAGATTATTGCGCGGAACGGTTCCCCAATAACGACTGTCCTTGCTATTTTCTGAATTGTCCCCAAGCATAAAATAATGCCCCGCAGGAATCTTAAAACTATCCTTGTTATTTCTTAAATGCAACGACCCCGCCATATGAGAATAGCCATGATATCCGCCCTTGAAACTATACATTCGCTCAAACCCCGGATCATCACTCTTATCCAACAGCCGAAATTCCGATGCACCAGGCTCTTTCACATAAAGCTTCCGATCACGAATCAACAATTCATCTCCGGGTAATCCAACAAGACGCTTAATATAATAACGTCCACCAAAACCCTGACCATCCGGATCCTCAAGATTATCCGTTACAAAAACCATTACATCACCGCGACGCGGCTCCCGGAAACAAAGTGCTAAGCGATTTACAAAAAGATGATCACCCAATTCAAACGCACCACGCAAAAAGACATCACCACGCTTGAAATTCATCTTATGGTTCATTTGCTTACTATAGACACTGTTAATAGCCTTATAAACATCGACTGGAGCGGCAGGAACCACATATTTTGCGCCTTCAAAACTTAGTTCCGATTGAGGAAAAAACGGCTTCGACGGCAACGCATTCAGTCCACTAGGATTTGCATCCCATTCTAAAACAATATCCACATACCGCTTAGAGTAATTCAAATAGGAAAAAAAACGCTTCAATTTATTTTTTGAATACGGCTCTTCTTCTTGGATAAAATGAATTCCATAAAGTGTCGGCTGCATACTTCCAGTCGGAATTTTAAATGGCTGAATAAAAAGTGCGCGCAGCCCAAAAGCCACCCCTAAAGCCACAACAAGGATTTCAAACTGATCCGCAAACCACTTAGATTTTTTCGGCTGTAAAACACATTCAGCTTTCCCATTCTCATAAGCACGCAGACAAGCCTGTGTCTTTTTTAAATCCTGCTCTTTCTGCGCCTGCTGTAATTCTTCAATTGCGGCATTTAGATCCGCAACCTCTTTGTCACTCATAATATCGCGGTTACGGCAAAGACGACGACTAAAATACTTTTCGTATTCTTTTAATTGGTGCTTCACAGAGGACTTCTTTGTCCGCAGATACTTCATACACATATTGCCAAAAAGAAACCAAAATAGGATAGCGTCTAAAATAATAATTCCAACAATCGACATTTCGTTCTCCAAAATCTATTATTCGTCCGATGACTTCAATACCGCCACGAAAGCCTCCTGGGGTATATTCACATTACCAATAGCTTTCATGCGCTTTTTACCCTTCTTTTGCTTATCAAGAAGCTTGCGCTTTCTAGAAATATCGCCACCGTAACATTTTGCCAACACATTTTTACGGAATTGACGCACATCTTTTCGCGCAATAATTTTGCCACCGATCGCACCTTGAATCGCCACCTTGAACATCTGCGGGGGAATTGCATCACGCAAACGCTCACAAATCTGCTGAGCCCGCGCTACCGCACGATCTTTATGCGAAATTGACGCAAAAGCATCCACGGGGTCACCATTCACTAAAATTTCAAGTTTTACCATCGGTCCACGCTCATAGCCATCCGGAACATATTCCATACTGCCATAACCGCGTGTTACGGTCTTCAGACGATCATTAAAATCGAGCACAATTTCATGCAGTGGCATTCTGGCAGTAATCATAATATGCAGGCTGTCTACATTCTCAGTACCAAGACAAATTCCACGCTTATCCATGATTAAATTCATAATTGCACCCATATAACTCGAAGATGAAATAATATGAGCTTTTATCATTGGTTCTTCAATATAGTCAATCTCACTGGGATCCGGCATATAAAGCGGATTATCCACTTCCAGCATTTTCCCATTGCGCAAATAGACATGGTAAATAACACTCGGATACGTCAGCAAAATATCCATATTATATTCACGACTAAGACGTTCCTGAACGATTTCCATATGCAGAAGCCCCAAAAAACCACAGCGGAAGCCCGCCCCTAACGCAACCGAACTCTCCGGCTGGGCTACAAACGCGCTGTCATTCAACTGTAATTTTGAAATACTTAATTTCAACGCCCCGTAATCTGCGGTGTCAATCGGATAAATACCACTGAATACCATCGGGCTAATCTGCTGAAAACCGGCCAACGGCTTGTCACAGGCGGGATCTACATGCGTTACCGTGTCGCCGACCTTAATATCACGCGGATCTTTAAACGCTGTAATGATATACCCCACCTCGCCAGCATAGAGCACATCATCCTTTTTCATTTTCGGTGTAAAAAATCCAACTTCTTTGACTTCGCTATCCATCTTCGTATTAAAGAAGTGGATCATATCCCCCATCTTAACCGTACCGTTTATCACTCGAACATAAACCACAACACCGCGATAGACATCGAAGACAGAATCACAAACGAGAGCTTGGAGAACGCCATCGCGTTCCCCGCTTGGCGCTGGGACACGCTCCACAATCGCTTCCATTAATTCTTCAATTCCAATATTCTCTTTGGCAGAAACCAATAAGACTTCTTCCCGTGGAATTGCCAGCAATTCTTCTATTTGCTCCATGCATAAATCAACATTAGCCGCCGGAAGATCAATTTTATTAATAACCGGAATAATTTCCAGATTCTGCTTCATTGCCAGCGTTACATTCGCAATGGTTTGTGCCTGAACTCCCTGAGAGGCATCGATAATAAGAACAGCACCCTCGCAAGCCGCCAAACTACGGCTGACCTCATAACTAAAATCAACATGCCCGGGAGTATCAATCAAATGAAAAACATAAATATTACCATCCTTGGAAGGAAAAAGCATCCGTACTGGATGAGACTTTATCGTAATACCGCGTTCCTGCTCCAAATCCATATCGTCAAGCACTTGATCATGAAATGTCCGCTCGACTATCGTATGCGTATTGAGCAGAAAACGATCGGCAAGTGTCGATTTTCCATGATCAATATGCGCTATAATTGAAAAATTTCTTATTTTATTTATTGAATGATCCATTACTGTTCTTTTATCTAGTGTTTTCCGATACGCCAAATGGCAAAAAGCCCGCCAACCTGATACAGGATATTTGGAATCCATAACAGCCATTCAGGATGAAACTGCGGTTTTCCAATAAGGCTGTTGCCTAAAAGTAAAAAACCGTAAAAAAAGAGCCCCAATATCACGCAAATCAACAACCCAACTGATGTCTCCGAACGGCGGTTCCGAATCCCAAATGGAATTCCCAGCAAGAAAAAAGCAAAAGGAGACATCGCTAAAACAAGCCGCGACTGAAGCTGCACCAAATGTTTTGTGATCGGCTGATGCTTATCATGAACCATAATCATGTCCGCAAAAAGCATTTTTAAATTCATCATCTTTAATTTACGGGACAGCCTTTCACTATCTTGCATTTCACCATATTCCACCGGCACTGTCAAGGTATCCGAAACCACAAAAGACGAGCATTGCGCAACACCAGTAGTCTCAAAATTCCACTTAGTGACCGTAAATTTTTTTAAAATAATTTCAAGTTTCCGTTGTTTCGGAACCTGTATAACCATGCCATATTCTGCCGTAACATCCTTGATCACACCGCCATTATTATTGTAAATAACCAAATGCACATCACGCAGTAAATCACCGTCTTTTTCGCGAATAAAAATTTTCGTGTTTTCCGAAAGATCCGAAACAACTCCAGGCTCAATCATACTCAACGGCCCAGAACTCATAATAGACCATCGTATTTCCTCGGAACGATAACGGCATTGTGGCGACACAAAAAACGAAATCCAGATACATAATGCACTCAAAATTCCACTCAACACAAGTCCAAATGAAATAATCTGCCAAAGACTTACGCCACTGGATTTTAATGCCGTTATTTCATTGTCCGCCGACATCCGGCTAAAGACGAGCACCGATGCTACAAGCATCGACAACGGCAGCGCAAAACGAAGAATATCCGGCAACAAATAAACCAGAACTTTTCCTAATAAAAATGGGGATCCGCCGCGCGCCAATAAATCAAAAGCACGGAAAAAATGGGTACTGAACATTACGAATGTCAACACACCAAGAGCCATGCCAAGATTAATCAGCAGGCTTTTCATGATATACCTGTTAAATATTCTCACGTCGTCATTTCACTCTCTTATATAATATCAACATTCTCAATGAAAACAATCCGTACTCTTCCTCCAGCCGTGCTTCTTTACAAAAAGCAGGACTGTGTTTCCTTAGACTTAATAAGTATACTGCATATTGAAGTGGAATTGTCCGCCGCTGCCATCCAGGTGTTCTTCCGAATCAGCCGTTGATATCGGGAAACCGTAATCCAAACGAATCGGCAATTTCTTGAATTGTATACCAACACCAATTGTCAAATTCAAATCACCGACATCATAACCAAATTCATCCCACCAGACATTACCAAAATCCGTAAAAATACTGCAGTACATATAATCCTTAACGGGGGCAATTAATTCCAGCGTACCAAACATCATACTGGAACCGCCACAAGGACTGTCATCATCAGAATTCGAATTGACTTCTTCAACCGTCGGCGCAACATCCCGGCGCTCAAATCCACGAATAGAACCATAGCCACCGCCAAAATAACGATCAAAGATCGCAACATCATCACCGCTTATATGTTCCGCCGATGAAAAATTAAGCTGTGTCTTCAAAACAAGATCTTTATAAAGGGGGAAGAATTTTTTACCATCCAAGGACATCAACGCATAATTGCTATAACTACCAAGAGCCGAAGTGACTAATTCAGTATTGAACGAAACCCTTGAACCCTTTGTTGGGAAACGATACTTATCCAAGGTATTTCGGGTTAATTCCAAAATCAAACGATTGGCAAAATAGTCATCTTCTTCATCCTGCAGACGATATCCGAAATCATCCGCAGACATTCCGGTGGGCAAATCCTCTGTATCCACATTCGAAATAGCAACGTGTTCCAATTTCATTCCAAGGCCAAGATTCCAGTACTCTTTATGATCGGTTCCAAACAATTGAAAACTCAACGGAATTCCAAACATGAAACTCGCCCCAATCCGCTGATCGTCATACTCATCTTCATACCGCGTATTAACAAAAAACTCTGTATTAAAACTAATATCACTATCATGAATAGACGGCTCTAACAACGACAAAGACATATTAATCACTTCGGAACCAGCGCCGATATAGGCTCTTAAACGCTGGCCACCGCCGCGCTGAGGCCATGTATTCCACTTTGCGAGATCATAATTTGTTTCCGTAAATTCACAAAAACCAATAACGGAATCCGCACTGGAAAATCCGGCACCAATATTCAAAGACCCCGTCTTTTTTTCTTCCAGTTCAATCCGAAGATCTTTCAAATCCGGGGAGTCTGTCGCCACAGTTACCATTTCTACAGAATTAAAATAGTCTAAATTTTTCAAACGCTGTTTTGAAATATCAATTTTCCGGCTATCTCCAAGATCGCCAGGGAACAAAGTCAGCTCACGACGAATAACATGATCCTGCGTAACCTCATTGCCAACAATATCAATATTGCGAATTCGCGATGGGCGCCCTTCTTGAATCTGATATTTCACATCCACAGTCTGTTTTTCGCGATTCAACTTGCGCGCCGAATAAATACTGAAATCAATATAGCCATCCGGAGCATAGTGATTCTTAATTTTATCCGATTGTATTTTTTCCAACTTTATATCAAAAATTTGGCCGGGAACCAAAACAGGATCTTTTAAGAGTTCTTCCTGGGTATATTTTACTGCGCCTGCAATGGCCACCTCACCGACTTTATACTGCTTTCCTTCGTAAAGTTTATAAACGGGGGTAACCCAAGTCTTATCATCATTATAGACATAAGTTATATCCTGCACTGAAAAATCAAGGAAGCCATGCTCTTCATAAAATTTAGCAAGATTACGTTTATCCATAATCAGCATCTGACTGTTAAAATAATTACCAAAACGTAAAACATAGCGCCACCACTGGCGTTTTGTCATCAGTACATCAGCCAGTTCACTTGTTGTAAAAGCCGTATTTCCGTCAAAAGCAACGCCTTCTAATTTATGACGCATCTTTTCTTGGATCACATAGCATAGAATCGCACCGTGATCTTTTGTGGCTTTGATAATTTTACTATCCACCACAGTGCCATGATTACCAGAGTTGTTATATTTATCTTCAATTGCTTTGCGATCTGCTGCTATTATTTGCGCATCCGCAATCACGCCAACCGGGTGCTTTACTTCTCTATATAGTTTTTTATCACTATAAAATTTATTTCCCTCAAATTCGATTTTTTCAATCAGTTCTTTCACCCTAAAAATATAGATGACCTCGACAGTTGAATCCGTATTTTTTACAACCCTCGTCTGAATATCGTCAAAACGGCTGGTCTTATAAAGTTTTTCGATATCATTGGAAAGAACACCCGCATCAAAGTTGTCATTTTTCTTTGTGCCAATTGTCCAATAAACCAACTCTTCAATACCGCTGCGGTTTAAGTCATCTGGAATCCCCTGCAATGTAATTTTATTAATTACAGCAGCGTTTACCATTAGACTACTTAAGAAACAACAAATAAATAAACCAGCTGCCATGACTCGAATTACTGCTCGCTGCATCATAAAAAAAACCTTTCAAATATCATTTTTGTATCATTTTAATAAAAAGACAGATTGTATAACTTAATCTTTTAAAAGAAAACTGCAATTAAAACACCTTAAAAAACACCTACGTTCAACATTTTTCACTCACAACGCCCAAAAAAATAATTCTTTTGTCATCTCAAAACAAAAATTTACCTTCTTCAACACTCATCAAAGGAGCGTGGTTAAAAAAGTTCAAAGAAAACGAACTGCCCGCCTATTTTTTATAGACGTCTTTCGGGTCAAAAACACGCTGCTGAGTGATGGTTAGCTGAGCATCCTTTTCGACACGTCGAAAAAAACAACTGCGATACCCCATATGACAGGCAGCACCGCCAATCTGTTCCACTTTAAAGAGGACCGTATCCTGATCACAATCCACAATGATTTCTTTGATTTTTTGTACATTTCCCGATATCTCGCCTTTTACCCATAGCTTTTGCCGCGAGCGCGTCCAATAAGTCGCTATACGCGTTTTCTGGCTTAGTTTCCAGGCATTTTCATTGATATAGGCAAGCATCAGCACTTCATTTGTTTGCCAATCCTGAACGATAACAGGGATGAGCCCATCTGCACTTTTATTAAAATCCAATTCTGCTTCAGCCATTTTACTTCCTGAATAATTTGTTTTTATTTTTTTCCAACTCATCCGCATCCGTAAAGAGGTGTGAATTCCAACCGCGTTTTCTGCCACCCTCGATATTATCCATACGGTCATCCAAATATAAATCCGGCACGCCAAATTTTTCTTCAAAAATCTGGTATATTTTTTGCCCGGGTTTGATTGCTTTCACCTCAAAGCTAAATATTTTATCGTCGATACAATTCCAAAAAGAGATGTTTTTTTCAACAATTTCTACATGGATACCCGCAATATTCGAAAACAGGACGATCTGGCGGCCTTCCTTTTTCCAAATTTTACATTGATCCGCCATTCCCGGCATCTCACAGCCCAAATTTGAGACAAAGATTTTTCGCAATTTTTCATCATCATATTCAGACTGCTGCAGCGACAAAATTTTTCGGCATCGATTACACCACTCGGGCCATTCAATCTGCCCTGATTCATAAAGCCCCTCGGTCTTCATTAGTTCTTCTGGAAATTGTACTAACCCAAGTCTCTGTAAAATATTTTCAAAATGCAGCTTAATACAAACGCCGCCGATATCCAAAGCGATCACAGAATTCATCTATTATTTTCTCCAAATTTCACATTTTTCCAGACTAATCACATTTAAATGATTATATTATAAGTTCTAATTGTAATTTATAAAGTCAAAAACCTAAAATAGACCTAAAATGCCAGAAATTAATCAACAATTATCACTTCGTTTTGCTGGAGATGACAGATTGTCCGATAAGATGAAAATCGGACAATTTTTATATTTCATAGAATTAAACACCCCGCCCTTAGCACAACCCTATGATTCGGCCATCGCACTTACGATAAATCAGGCAAAAGAGTTTAATAAAATTCCAGAAGTTACCGCGATTTCAATCACCGACCGGCTCTTAACAGAAAAATGCCACGACCCTGTAGAAACAGCAACCCGCATCAGCAAAGTCATCGACAAACCAATTATCATGGCATTATCCGGCAAAGGCTCTAGTTTCGAACGTATTAAAACACATCTTGCTACCGCGAAAAGCAATGGTATCAACAATATTCTTGCCGTCACGGGCAATGTCTCAGATTTGCATCCCTATAACGCCTTTTCTAAACTGCGCGAATACGAAAATGGTTATTTCGACAGCATTGATATTTTACACATGGCAAGAAAAATTGACAAAGATTTCAAATTAGGCGCCGTCGTCAGTCCTTATCAGTACACTCCCGAAGGGCAATGCCTTCAATATGCAAAAATGATGAAAAAAATTGCCTGCGGGGCACAATTTATCGTCACGCAATCTGGATGGGACATGAAAAAAGCTCAGGAGCTGCTGTGGTTTCTGCAACGCCGACAGCAAAGCATTTCAGTCTTTGCGCGCATTCCCCTTATCCACCTTGATGAAGCTAAAAAACTAGCAGACGGATATCAGGAAGGAATCTATATTCCCATTCCAATTGCTACCAAAATCATGCAGATGGCACGCCAAGATTTAGACACTTTTTTGGATTTTCAAATTGACCGCATCGCTCTTCAAGTAATCGGCTATCGTACCTTAGGCTTCAGCGGCATCCAATTCACCGGCGTTCGCAATCCCAGCATCCTTAAAAAAATCATGGATAAAATTCACGAACTGGAAAAAATTTATCCGGACTACAACTCCTGGCTGCAAGAATGGAATAACAACTATAATCTTACAAACTTCGCGCCATTAGTAGCACCTCACTACCTCTTCAAAAACTTACTGCAAAAAGATATCTGCGAATACAAAGAAAAAACCGCAATCATTGCCGGAACAGCCCTACCGGGACCACGTGTTTTCGATGTTCTTCGAAATTTTGTCATCAGTCTTGCTTTTTCAAAACGGATGCCGCATTTTGTCCGAAATTTTGTCAGCTATCTTTACCGATATAGCCCGCAAAAAATGGCAAAACTAGCCCCCTGCCTTTATTTAAATCATCGAATCTGCCCAAAACGGCTGGTTCACGGACCCTGCGGTAGCACACAACCAAACGGCTTTTGCGAATGTGAAGACAGGACCTGTTTTTTTCATCGTGTTCTGCACCTTGCCGCCTTCAAAAAAGACTTCTCTTTATTGGAAAAGGATGATTATGATTCTACAAAGTCATCAAACTAATGCAACCCTCCAGCTGGGACAACAACTGGCAACACTCTTAAAACCCGGCATGGTCCTAGCCCTAGACGGCGATCTCGGTGCCGGCAAAACCGTAATCTCCCGCGGTATTGCCCGCGGCCTCAATATTACAGAACCAGTCACAAGCCCGACTTTTACGGTCGTTCAAGAATACAAATTGCCCAATTGCCACGATCAGTGGCTTTATCATCTCGATATGTATCGTATCAATGACTCCGAAGCCGCACTCGCCTTCGGTATCGACGAATACCTCTTCGCACGAAACGCAATCACCCTTGTCGAATGGCCCGAACGTATTTCCGATCTGCTTCAGGATGATCAACAATTCACCATAAAATTATCTCATATCGACGAAGAAACACGACAAATCGAAATTCCGGATTTCTTTCAAGAGGGCCTGCTCCATGCCGGTATTCCTGAAAGCATAAAACTATTATAAATCAAATCACTGACAAAACAGAATTCAGACAAACAAAATAATGATACACGCTGCTTTAGATACTTCAAACGGAACAGCTTTTGCCGTTTGCAAAAACAATAAACTTCTTTTCCATGAATTTTTAGATGGAACAGGCCGCAATAGCGATCAAATCCTCGTTTCTTGGCTTGTAAATTCTTTGAAATCCATTGGTCTAACCGTCAATGATATTACCAATTGGACGCTTGGCACTGGTCCCGGAAGTTTTGCCGGTCTACGCTGTGGCATTGCGATGATTAAAGGTATTTGCCTTAGCAGCAACGCTACGATGCGCGGCGTTGCGAGCAGCTACGCCCTCGCCCGCGCCAGCAAAACTTCCCAGAATTCTTCCGAAACATGCGGTATTCTGAATGACGGTCGACATAATCAGGTTCTTCTTTCGCGCTTTCAAATGAAAGACAATGACTGGCAACTTGTCGATGCGCCAATACCACTTGATCCCGATTCCCTTCTATTGCCCGAATATCAATGTGAATGCTGGGCTACAAATCAACAAGAACTTCTTCCTGAATTACCCGAAGAAATAACAGCAAAACTGCAGTCTTTTCAACACCTTCCGGCCGATATGCTTTTACAAAACACAAGTGTTATCTGGCCGACACAATCAATCGATATGGAAAAATCCTGCGAACCACTTTATGTAAGACCAGCCGTTTTTGTAAAACCACACCGCCTG
>Ga0172378_10004598_pt1 | contig 12909 bp, 10 predicted proteins | sample GrowelOW332metaG_FD_119755 | JGI IMG/M metagenome (GOLD analysis project Ga0172378, IMG submission 119755) | Groundwater microbial communities from an aquifer near a municipal landfill in Southern Ontario, Canada - Pumphouse #3_1 metaG | ecosystem: Environmental > Aquatic > Deep subsurface >...
ATGTCGTACAATTTATTTTTAATAATTATTCTTTGCCTTATTTATTTGATATATTTTATTAATTTTGTACTTACGACATAGTTAATTTTAAACTTATAGGCAAATATACAAAATATATGATAGTTTTAAAAAAGAATATTATAACAGTTAGACATAGATTTGCACAGAGGCTTAAATTCCGTAATAAATATGGTTATGGAGTTCATTCTCCATTTATGTTTAATTTTGTAATGAAGGTCTTGAGAGGAAAAGATCATAGTTTTGACACTATTATTTTAAGCCAAAGATTGTCCCGTAATAAGAGGAAATATATAATAATGATGCTTAAGTTAACTAATTATTACAAGCCAGACAAAATAATTATTAGAGGAGATTTTTATAATGAAATAGCAAATTATATAGATGCAGCATGGCCTAAGAGGTATTTAAATATAGAAAGTACATTAGGTCTTAATTTGTTTTACTCTTTAAAAGATAGTTCTTCTTCTGCATTATTTTCGAAGTTAATAATACTCAGAAAAAATAGTTCTACTCAAGAAGACATATGTGATTTTATAAATTCAGACGAATTTAAAAATAATAAATTAAGAGTATGTATATTAATAGAAAATATTAATAAAAATTCCTATAATCATAACTTATGGTTAAAACTTAAAAAAATAGCTACAGTTACTGTGGATATGTCTAGATATGGTCTTTTACTTTTTGATAATAATATTCAAAAAGGTTATTATAGTGTACATTTGTAAAATCTGGGAAAAGTTAGAAATCTCTATTATCGTACCAAGAATCTTGTTTATCTAATTTTAAATCTTTTAGCATAGAAGATTTGACATTTATTTGGAAGCTATATGATTGGTGAGTTCCAAATGGTATGCAATTAAATGACATAGTCCAACAATGCAAATCTCTTTTTACACTAAAACTAGTGGCAGTTATATTTTTTGCTTTTACATCATAGCCACTACTAAAGTTAAACAACCATTTTTCTGTTAGTGAGAAATTCCCATTTATACGAAATGTCATATTTGTATTATCTGTATGTAATGGTTTTTTAGCTCCCTCTTCTGGATTTGCCCTATAAGATCTATTATAGGAAAAAGTGTAGTCTATACTAACACTCCATGGTATATTGAAATTAGAATAATTCTGGTTCAATAGGCTATTCTTATCTATAACATTTTCTTTATTTTGGTCATTAGGATTTTTTTGTTGCTGATTACCTCTTGTCTGAGTATTTTTATTTTTGTTTTGAGATGAAAAACTAATACCAGAAGAACCGGATATAGATGTAAGGCGTCCTATTCCTCCATTGAATTTATCATATCTATTCCCTTGGGAATCAATGGCGTAGGGATCTAGTGTTCCAGATAGATTTATATTTATTTTATCTTTGAAGACTTTAGTCCTAAAGGATAGTGAAATATTTGACCATCTCATAGAATCTGCAAAGAAATTATAGCTAGTAGAGGCTCTAAGACTCTCTATAATTTTAATCTTTTTAAACTCATCCTTACTACTTGTGTCTCTATCGTTTCTAACTTTCATTTCTAAACTATTATCTAAGCTTAGACTCATGCTTCCAGATTCTGTTGCTCCTGAAGGTGGGGAATACAGTTGACCTTCAAAAATACTATATTCTATTTCATTTCCATCTCCATTAACATATTTTTTCCAGTATTTTTCTCTTTTTACTCCTATTTCTGGGGTGTATGAGGTACTAATACTGGGACGTATGACATGCCTTATAGCGTGAATTTTGCTATTGGGGTCAGTGAAAAGGAACATTCCGTAAATAGTAGGATTATAGGACATAGAAACACTTGCACTATAATTATGAGCGTATTGTAATCCATATATAGTATCAGTCCTAACGTGTCCTATATCTGTGGTCGGTCCGTCGATTACCCATTCTTTATGTATCTTTTTTAGAAAACCAACACCTGTATAACTAAAAGATGGAGATATTGAAACGTCTTTTACTATATTAATGCTTGTACTAAGAGGTATATTGTGTTTAAATCCACTTTGCCAATATCTTGGAATGTCTGAAAATGTTTTGGTAAGAAAATCTTCTTTTGTATTAACAGTACTTTTAAGTTCTGCAGTATAGGAAATTCCAATATTTTCGTACCATTTTAAATCTCCAACTCTCTCCTTACGTCTAAAAGGATAAATTTGTGAAATTCTAAAATTCATATTTGGAAAAGATAAAGAAATTGTAGAATCTGTACTATTCTGACTATGACTAAAAGAAGCACTCAAACTATAGGGTTTATCAGGCCATTTTTTACTCCATGAAACACTTGATTGTTTACGTTGGTTTGCAATATCGTTGATAGTTTGGGCATTGTAATAGTTATTTGTCGAAGATGATAAATCTACAGATGCTGAAAATGTAGCATAGGGATTAGCTTTAGAATCCTGAGAATGAGTCCATCTTAAACTCCAATCTTTAGTTTCTGCATAATCGGGGAATCCTTTATCTCCTTCTTTACTTTTACTTATATTAAATTGTAATGAACCTGAAAATTTATATCTCTTTCTATATTGAGAACTTAATCCCAATCTCCAAGATCCATTTGTATAGATAGTTCCCAATAAAGAGGCATCCATGTGTTTATTTATAGCCCAATAATAACCTCCATCTCTAAGATTGAAACCTCTGGTCTTCTCTTCCCCATAGGATGGTATAATAATACCAGATGTTCTTTTGGTTGTAATTGGAAAAAAACCAAAGGGAATAAAAAGTGGTAGAGGTACATCTTCTATAACTAAATTTGCAAAACCTGATATTACTTTTTTACCTTTTATTAATTTTGCTCTACTCATTCTAATATAAAAGTGAGGATGATCATGTTTATCACAAGTTGTATACCATCCGTCTTTTACACAAAACACAGAATCATTCATCTGCTTTGTTATCTTTCCCTGTACATAACCTTCTCCTTGTTGAGTTACAATTTCTTTTACATAACCCTTTTTGGTTTTGAAGTTATATTTTAAGTTTTTACTATCAAATTCTTGTCCTTTATCTTTAAAATGAGGTTTTCCTACTATTTCACCTAAGGAATCTAATATACCTTGAGCAAAGGCTTCATTGGTATTCATGTTTAGGTTTATATTGTCGGCCTTAAGTTCTGTTGTAAGATATTTTATATTACCATCTTTATATAGATTGATAGATTTACTATTCATATCTATTTGTATAGAATCATTTGCTGAAAAAGTGACAATATTGGTAAATACAGGTTTGGGCACTAAAGAATCATTTTTTGTGCTATCTATTTTAGTTCTGATAGTATCTCTTATTATAGTATCCCTAGCCATTGTCAATATAGGAGAATTAACACTATAATAATGATTATTAGATAGTCCTTTAGCTGCCTGAGACTCATTTGTACGTGTTATAAATATTGCTAAAATAATAGCAAAGGCAATAAAATATATATTGTATCTTCTGTTTTGCAATTTATTTACTATATTTGTGAATCAAATCCTAGTAAAAGTATTTGATATCGTTATATTAATATTATTTAAAATAGAGTTTACTTTGTGCAAAAGTAATAATATTTAGTTGTTTTATTCATTATTCTGTCCAAAATTTTCTTAAAATGAAAAATTATTTACCTATATCTATAAGTTTATTATTTCTAATAATATTTTTCCCTTTAGAATTATTTGCTCAGTCTAGTACCATAGGTCGTATATGTATTGATCCTGGACATGGAGGTAAGGACCCTGGGGCAGTTGCTAATGGTGTAAAAGAAAAAGATATTGTTTTGTCTATTGCTCTTAAAGTAGGTAAACTTATCAAATCTCAGAATCCAGACGTAAAAGTATTATTTACTAGAACTAAAGATGTTTTTGTACCTCTTAGAGAACGCACTGCTTATGCTAATAGAAATAAAGTGGATCTCTTCATTTCCATACATGCTGATGCTGTAACGAGTAGTAGAGCTCATGGTATTGGTACTTTTGTTCTTGGAAATAATAGTTCGAAACAGATATTACGCGTAGCTATGAAGGAGAATTCTGTAATAGAATATGAGGACAATTATAAAATAAATTATGGTAATTTTAATCCTAATAGTCCTGAATCTTATATTATATTTAATTTAATTAAAAATATACATTTAGAGAAAAGTCTAAAGGTAGCCTCTTATATTCAAAAAGAATTTACCAAGGCTACAAAATTAACTAATAGAGATGTTAGGCAGGCTCCTTATTGGGTGTTAAAAGATGTGAGTATGCCATCTTTACTTATAGAAACAGGATTTGTTTCAAATCGTTCTGATCAGCGCTATATTGCGTCTTCCAAGGGACAATATGCAATAGCTAGTAGTATTGCTGCAGGATTTTCCAAATATAGAAAACATTTAGAAGTAAATACATCGGTATTAAAATATAGCAAAACTAGAAATGATATTTATTATGCAGTACAGATTGCATCATCTGTGTCGGGCAAAGAAAATACTAAACGCTTTAAAGTATCTGATAAAATTGACATAATTAAATCTGGGAATAGATATAAATACATAGTAGGTCATTGTTCAAGTGAAAATGAAGGGCAATTATTATTGAGAAAATTGAAAAAAAATATAAAAGATTGTTTTTTAGTAGCGGTAAATAATGGAAAGGTTGTATCTTTGTCACAAGCTAGAAAGTTATTAAGTAATTAGTTTATATTTAGACATATGAAAATAAATAAGGAAATAAAAGTTGGATTAGTAGTCATAGCTGCTATTATTATATTGATTTGGGGAGTCAATTTCCTTAAAGCGAGATCTTTATTTAGCAGAAATCAATATTTTTATGGGGTTTATGACAAAGTAGATGGTCTTAAAATCTCAAGTAGTGTATTGTATAGAGGATATCAAGTTGGACAAGTTAGTAATATAAGCTTCATAGGAGATTCTTATAATGATGTATTAGTTAAATTTTCTGTTACAAAAGATTTGCCTATACCTAAAGACTCTAGAGCTAAAATTCATAGTTCGGACATTATGGGAACTAAATCTATACAATTAATTCCTGGAGAGTCTAAAATCTTTGCTGAAGATGGAGATACTCTTAGTACTGAAATGCAATTAGGAATGATGGATCAACTTAATAAACAGGTTGCTCCTCTTAAGAAAAAAGCAGAAGATATTATGGTCTCCTTAGATACGGTATTAGTTTCTATCAAAAGTATCTTTGATGAAAGCGAAAGAGGTAATTTAAAAGGGAACTTAAAGAGTGTGAGAAGAACACTGGATAATATTGAAGGAATCTCAAAAAATCTAAATGAATTTTTAGATAGTGAAACAAGTAGGTTAGCATCTATTTTGTCGGATGTAAATAGATTTACAAACAATATAGATACCAACAATATTTACATAAGTAATGCACTTCATAACTTTAATGATTTTTCTCAAAAATTAGCTCGTATAAAGATAGATTCTACAATGATGGGATTAGACTCTATATTTAGAAATGTTAATTCTATAAGTCTAAAAATCAATAAAGGGAGTGGCTTCCTAGGACAGACTGTTAATAGCGATGAATTATATAATAATTTATTAGAAACTACAGATAATCTAGATAAAGTGATTTCAGATTTTAAGAGAAATCCTAAAAAATATGTACATCTTTCTGTGTTTGATTTCTCTTCTTCTAAATTTAAAGGTAAAAACTATGGGATAGTTATTGGAGTTTTTGATACTGCCTTAAATATTAACGATAACTTATATAAGAAAAATCCAAATTTGACAGAATATAGAAAAAATGACAAGTACTATTATATGATAGAAACTTTTATAAAATTGAGAGAAGCTGAAAAATCCTTAAAGAAAGTTAAAAAATGCTATAACGATGCTTATATAGTTAAATTAGAAAATTAGTCTTATTTATAATAATTCTAAATAAGCAGAAGATAATAATTAGGAAATAATAAAGTTTATTAATATTTGTACAATTTTATTAATATGTAATAACTATTCTTATGGCTGAATTACATATTTTGAGTGAAATACTGGCTTTGCTATAGAAAATTTTTTTTAATATAAAAGAATAATTTATTAATATTTTTTATTAATAATACTAAGTTGATAGATGTTGTATGTAGTTGATATACAAGAGTTTGTATCTAAGTACTTGAAATTCAATAAATAATGATTTTTTGTCAAAATCAAGTGAAATTACATTTTTTTTTTACGTTTTTTTTTTACACTTTTGTACTTGGAAGCTGAGCCTCTAAAATTTAGGGGCAAATCTGGTTAATCATTTTAATAAAGGTATTTACATAGCTAATGAGAAGAGATGCAAAAATAATATGGAACAAATGTCTTAATATAATTAAAGATAGAGTGGAACCTCTAAAGTTTCGTTCTCTTTTTAAGCCTATTGTTGCATCTGATTATAATGATCCTGTATTGACTCTGGAGGTGGCAAGTGATTATATTTGTCAGACTTTGGAATCAGATTATCTGGATGTGCTTAAATATGCTTTGGTAAATGTTGTAGGAGAGCATTTTAAGTTGGAATACTCAATCGTATTAGATAGTGCAAATCCTAATGAAGGATTACATCTTAAAGGTGATAATTCTTTAAATTCTAAAGTGGATTTAGGAGTAAACAATGTGCGTACCAATGGACTGAAAAATCCTTTTGAGAAACAACAAAATGTCGTACAGATTGATTCTAGGCTTAATCCTCATTATACATTACAAAGTTTTATTGAAGGAGATTGTAATCGTTTAGCTAGACAAGCTGGTTTATCAATTGCCTTAAGTCCAGGAACTACTTTTAATCCCCTGTTGATTTATGGACATTCGGGATTAGGTAAGACTCATTTAGCTCAGGCTATAGGTCTGGAAGTAAAGAAAAATTATCCTAATAAATCAGTATTATATTTGACTGCACATGAATTTCAAACTCAGTTCGTCGAAGCTCAATTTAGAAATGAAATAAATGATTTTATTCATTTTTACCAATTGATAGATGTTCTTATATTGGATGATATACATGAATTTGCAGGAAAGCCAGGAACCCAAAAGACTTTCTTTCATATATTTAATAGTCTTCATCAATCTGGTAAACAGATAATAATGACTTGTGATAAAGCTCCATCTCAATTAGAGGGAATGGAAGAGAGATTGTTAACTCGTTTCAAATGGGGATTGCCTGCTGAAATAAAAGTTCCAAATTTTGAAACTCGTAAAAAAATCGTCTTAAATAAGACTGACAAGGATGGTATTGTATTTGATGAGGATATTATTAACTATGTCTGCAAATATGTAAATAGTAATGTACGTGAACTTGAAGGAGTTCTATTATCATTATTAGCTAGATCTACCTTTAGTCCTCAGACTTTAACTATTGAGGGAGCAAAAGAGATTTTGGCTAACATTGTTAAGCATAAAGATGAAAAAGTAACTATAGATAAGATAAAATCTGTGGTATGTGATTATTATAAACTAAAGCCAGAGGTACTAGAAAGGAAATCTAGACTTAGAGCTGTGGTTCAAGCTAGACAATTATCAATGTATCTAAGTAAGCGTTATACTAATTCTTCCTTATCTTGTATAGGTACACATATAGGAAAGAAAAATCATGCAACAGTATTATACTCTTGTAAAGTTGTAGAAAATATGTTAGTTACAGATAAAGATTTCAAAAACCAGGTTGAAGAAGTGGAAAAGAAGCTTTATGTATAAAATTCTAATTAAATTTAGTTCTTAAATAGTAATGGAGGAAGATGTATATAAAACATGTGTTGATATTTCCGAGGGTTTGTACAAGGAAAAAGGCAGTAAATTTATATCATTTTTGTACCCAGTAAATTCGGAGGACCAAATCAAAGATATTCTCAAAGAAATTAATAAAAAGTATTACGATGCTAGGCATAGATGTTTTGCATATATGCTGGGTCCCAAAAAAATAGTTTACAGATCTTCAGATGATGGAGAACCTTCTTCTACAGCTGGTAAACCCATACTAGGTCAAATTCTATCCAAAGAGCTTACTGATGTCTTAATAGTAGTAATTCGTTATTTTGGAGGTGTTAAACTAGGTGTCTCTGGTTTGATAAATGCTTATAAAACTGCGGCTGCATCTGCTATAGCAAATAATAATATTATTGAAAAAACAGTCGATTGTAGAGTAAAGGTGAGTTTTACTTATTCTCAAATGAACGAAGTTATGAAGATTGTGAAGGATATGGATGTTGATGTCGAAGAGAGAAATTTTGAAATATCATGTGAAATGATATTGTCTATAAGACAGCTTTATTTTGAGCAATTATGTCAAAGATTGAATAATATACCTTTTTTAACTCTTGAAGAACTATAACTATTTCTATAATATTACATAATGTAAATTTATTTTTATATATTTGTAAGTAATCTATTTTTTTATTATATAACAAATAGATTATACAAATCTATAAGTTATATACAAATCTACACTATCATGAAAATACAACACTATCTTAATAAATTATTAATTCTATCTTTATTCTTCTTCTCATTTTCATGTAGTGATGATAAAGTAGATCCTGAGATTCCAGAAGAAACGACTACTGAAGGTCAAGAAATAAACAAATGGATATACAATGTTATGGATGAATGGTATTTGTGGTATGATGAAATGCCAGAATCCTCAAGTCTTGATTATTCATCTGATTCTCAAGAATTTTACCAAAGTTTATTAATAGTACCTAAAGATGGAGTAATTATAAATGATGAATTTCACTATTTTTCTACTCTTGAAGAGACAAAAGCTACAAGAGCCACTTCAGAAAGTTCCACTTATGGTCTTTACTATATAAACTATAGTGACCAGAATAGTAGACATTATTTCCAAATTTTATATGTAATGCCAAATTCTCCTGCAGAGAAAGCCGGTCTTAAGAGGGGTGATATTGTATATGCTATAAATGATAAGACTATTACTGGAAGTCAAGAACTATCTAGTGGAGGTCCTTTAACTTTGACATTAGCCGATGTGAATATTGATGAAAACAATTTGTTAAACTTCGTAGAAAGAACAGATAAAGTTGAATTAGGAAATTCAGAGGATGTGAATGAAGTTATTATAACACAAAAAGTTATAGACAAAGGGGATAAGCATATTGGATATTTAGTATATAATGCTTTCGAAACTGGACCTAACAATGAAAATAATAATTTTAACACGCAACTTTGTGAAATCTTTAAGGATTTTAAAGATGAGGGTGTAAATGAGTTGGTATTAGATTTAAGATATAATGGAGGTGGTCGTTTATCTTGTGCTTTGATGTTAGCATCTATGTTAGCTCCGGAAGAAGATCTTAATAATGAAGGTGAATTTGCTAGACTTAAATATAATAAGAAAAAAACAACTTCTATTTTTGGAAATAATTCTGTGAATTATTATTCAGATAAATTTGATAAAAATTATTATTCAGCTTCTTCAAATAAGTATAAATATACAGATTCAGATGGTGCTAATTTAGATTTAAAACGTCTTTACGTGCTTGTGGGAGGAAGTACTGCATCAGCCTCTGAACTTATTATTAATGGACTTAGACCCTATTACGATGTAGTTGTTATTGGAACTAAGACAATAGGTAAGAACGTAGGAAGTAATCAATTTGAAAATGATGATAAAACTTGGAAGATGAACCCAATATGTTTCTATATCTATAATAAAGAAATGAAAAATGACTATGATGATGGTTTTACTCCAGATATAGAAATAGATGAATTCAGGCCTAGTTTTACTAATATCATAGACTTTGGAAATCTTAATGAGCCATTATTGAAGGTCGCTATTGAACATATTATGGGAACTTATAATGCTACAAAAAGCACTAAATCAACTTCCTTTATTGAAGATAGTAATATAAAAGTGGTTGGCAAGTCAGCACCTATTAAAGCCTTACTTGTAAATGACATAGGAATAAAATAAATTTTATATTATAGATTTTGAGTATTATAGAAATATACATAGTATTTATGAGAATAGCTATTAATTATTATTAATAGCTTTTTCTATAATACCTTTTTTGGGAACAGTTGCTATAAAATCTTTAAGATATAATGGTTCAAAATAGGCTGTGTCTACGAATTCTTTATTATTGTACATATCTTCGGATATATTTACCATATGAGTAGCAGATGTTGTTATATCATCTATGAATTCAGCGTTTGTGGATTTAATTAAGTTTCTAGTTTTTTTACTTCCATTTCCAAAAAAGATAAGCTTTTCTTGTTCTAAATATTCTTTAAAAGAATCTTCTGTTATGACTTTAGCTGAAGTTTTAAGTATTTCTTTATTATCTCTATTAAAAAGAGCTGTATATACCTCCATTCTTCTGGCATCTATCATGGGGCAATATAAAGCATCTTTTTGAAGTTTAGTTGCTACCTCTTTAGCTAGTGCTTTTAATGTAGGAACTGCAATAGCAGGCTTGCTTATTCCAAAGCATAATCCTTTAGTCATAGATACTCCAATTCTAAGTCCTGTATAAGAACCCGGACCTATGCTCACGGCAACCGCATCTAATTGTTTTGATGTAATTCCTGCTTCCTTTATTACTTCATCAATAAATGGAGCTAAGAGTTTAGCGTGGTTAAGTCCTTTTGTGTCCTCACGATGACTTATTATTTTACCTTCTTTTGCTAAAGCCACTGAACATACTTCAGTTGATGTTTCTATATTTAAAATTAATGCCATTTTATTTTCTTATTATTTGAATATCACCATTCATATTTATTTTGAGAATACTAGAAGCCTTGTGGTTTGAGCATTCTTCTCGTCTATAATCTACAATGTAATCTACAGAATCCTTAATTTCTTGACTTATATCACAGAAATTTTGAGGAGAAACTTCTCCGCTTATATTGGCAGAGGTGGAAACAATGGGTTTCCTTAGTCTAAATGCTAATTTCTTTGTAAACTCTTCATTTGTGACTCTAATACCTATGGTACCATCTTTAGCTATGAGGTTTTTTGCAATTCCTTTGGCATTGGGATATATAATAGTCATGGGTTTGTCGTTAGTGTCTATTAAATCCAGAGCAATATCTGGAACACTAGCGTAAGATGCTATCCATCCTGCGTCATCTACGAGTAATAACATGGATTTAGAGTTTTCTCTCTTTTTTATATTATAAATACGTTCTACGGCTTTTTCATTTGTAGCATCACACCCTATGCCCCAAATAGTATCGGTGGGATATAAAATTACCCCACCGTTTTTAAGCACTTCGTAAGCCTTACGAATTTCTTCTTTTAATTCCATTATTTATTTTAATTATATTCCTCTTATACAAGATGAGCTATTAATTTTTCTCTATCTCCATATAATAAATCTATCATAGGAATTTCAATAAGAGTATAACATCCTGGTTTTTGAAGCATAGCTGCTCTTGCTGCACTAACTTGAATTTGAGCAGTCAAAGCTGGATTATTAATTTTCATATTAAATTCAAATAACTGATTTTGAGTTTCTCCAGAAACACCCTTGCGTACAAGGTTTACACCATGTCCCATATCTTTGAGATCATCTACACAATCAACTTTATTAATATAAGTCTCATCATTTGCAAAATAAGCATCAGCCTTAATATTTTTAGCTACTTCTTCAAAGTTATATCCATCTTCAACTTCAATATATACCATTCTTCTGTGAATTCCGGTACCTGTTGGTATAGTCATAGATAGAGCTGCTTTTACACCATCAATTGCTTTTACTGCAACAGTGTGTCCCATACTCATACCTGGACCAAAATTAGTGTAAGTTATTCCTTTAGGAGCACATGCTTCCAATAGAGCTCTAACTACAGAGTCACTTCCAGGATCCCAACCTGCAGATATGATAGATACTTGTTCATATTTCTTAGCAACTTCATTTAATTGTTTATGAACTTCTGGTATTCTAGTGTGAATATCAAAACTGTCTACAGTTTTAATACCTAATGCCAATGCTTCTTCTGCATATATTGGCATTTGACGAGTTGGTGTGCAAAGAATTGCTACGTCCACATTTTCTAGTTCAGAAAGTTTAGATACTACTTGTGTGTTTGTAAGTTCAAGAGGAATATTATTAGGATCCCTTCTTACTACTCCTGCTAATTCAAAATCTAATGCAGTGTTTATTGCTTCTACTGTAAATTTACCGATATTTCCATATCCTACTACTGCTGCTCTAATCATAGTTTAAGTATTTAAAATTTGTAATTTATTAAATCTAAGTGTGTTTCATTTTCTTATGCAAATAACGTGATTTTTATTTACTAAATCAACTATTTTATGAATTTTTACAAATATATTACATAGTGTTAAATACTAAACACAATGTTTAAAAAATAATGTATTAATATAAGAATTAAAATGAATAGTAAGCCATTTAATATTAATTTTAAGTTATTTAGCTAATTAAGGAAAAAAATCTCTAAATATTTTTTTTAATCCTTCAAATAATTTAATTTTGCCTTTTGAATAATGCTCTGAATAATTCGGGGTATAGATATGTCTAATCAAAATATTTTGATTGAATATTGTTATTGATTAATAATGGAGTTTTAATATATTATAATTATGGCAGAAAAATTAAAAGAAAAGTTTTTTAGTGAATTTCCACCAGTTACTAAACAGCAATGGTTGGATAAAGTCACTATAGATTTGAAAGGTGCCGACTTTGACAGAAAATTAGTTTGGAAAACTAATGAAGGTTTTAAAGTACAACCTATTTATCGTTCGGCTGATGTTGAAAATACAAAAAATCTAAAATGTCTTCCAGGTGATTATCCTTATACAAGGGGTAATAAGAAAGATAAAAACAGTTGGTATGTTCGTCAGAATATATTAGTTGAGGATTTTGCTATTGCAAATAAAAAAGCATTAGATATTCTTCAAAGAGGTGTTGATTCTTTAGGTTTTGTA
>Ga0172378_10004599_pt1 | contig 12907 bp, 7 predicted proteins | sample GrowelOW332metaG_FD_119755 | JGI IMG/M metagenome (GOLD analysis project Ga0172378, IMG submission 119755) | Groundwater microbial communities from an aquifer near a municipal landfill in Southern Ontario, Canada - Pumphouse #3_1 metaG | ecosystem: Environmental > Aquatic > Deep subsurface >...
TCATTGGTATTTACAAGGATATTGTTACAAGAGAAAGGAATTTCGCTTATTTAGACTCTCGAGAATGTCTAATCTACAAAGAAAAGAAGAAACTTTTGAATCACGAGATTATCAAAAACCAATTTTAGACTTTACCCCTATGTGGGAAACTATTTCAACAAAAATCAAACTACGGATTCATAAATCTGTTATTGATAGAGTGCTTGATTTTTGTTCTATTAACGATATTAGCACAGAGGGCGAAGAGTATTACCTTGTTAGTTTTCCTTTCCTTGAGAAAGACTACTACTATGATATTCTTTTAAGTTTAGGCGATAAATGCGAGTGCTTAGAGCCTTTAAAAGTTAGAACAGAGCTAAAGCGCAGAATACAAGATATAGCAACCCTATATGAGAATTAATACCTCAAGCTATAGCACCTGTTATAAAACTTACAACAAGATTATTTAAAGTTTCATATCTGATGTTGATTAGATTAATTCAATTTGAGCGGAATTTTATTCTTATAAGTTATAAACTGTATATTGTAACCATTATCCTCTACCACCTCTGACTTTTTAGAAATTTCCCAGCTCTTATTATTATCAAGATTCTCTACAAAGACATCTGCGTTTCCCTCAGCTTCTACTTTAGTAACTAAAGCTTCAGTACAATAAGGCAGCATTAATGTAAAAAGGCGTGCTCCTCCAATAATGAAAACAGAAGCTGTGTTGAAAGTAAAAAGGAGAGCTTTAAGTTCCTCAAGACTTTTTACAAAAATAAAGTCTTCCCCTGATTTTGATGATAGCACAACATTTATTCGATTCTTAAGTGGTACACCTAGCGATAACATAGTATTGTAGCCCATAACAACTACACCACCTTTTGTAGTTTCACTAAAGAACTTCATATCTTTTGGAAGATGAAACAACAAATTATTGTTTTTTCCTATTCCCCAGTTTTTATCACAATTAAATATAGCTTTCAAAAGAATCTCCCTTCTCTATTATAATAACATTAGATTTAGAAGAGAAAGCCTAAAAAAAATACAACTGTGCTGGGATCATTGATTCTTAGCAATTCTAAAATTATTTCAAAAATAGCCACCTAAATTGAACTCATCACTTTTAGAATCAAGTCTTATATTAATAGGCAATCCTTCTATTACGTGAAGTAATCTCCCACTTTGCCACTAGCTCGTTGTTTTCAACTACTAAAGAAAAAGGATAAAGTGCACTTGTTGGGCATATATGCATTGGAATGACAAAAAGTTCATCGCCAACCTTAGGAGCTTCCGCTTCATGACCTTCCTTCATTCTAAAGACCCAATGCTCTTCACTTTGAAAAAGTTCTTCACAGTTATCGAGTCCAATAATCCTACCTCTATCTCCTCTTGGATCAGAGGCAATACCTTTGCAACCTAAATCTAAAGTAAACTGACCCTTACAAGGCGCACTCACTACTCTAGTAAGTACTGCAGCTGCTGGTGGAAAATTTAAGTCTTTATAATTTTCACTGTACCCTGCATCATTAAGTACTAAAGTACCAGGAGATAGACTAACATCCTCATGTTTTGCATAAAAAGGGAATGATGGAGTTCCACCCATTATAAGAAAAGTATCTTGTTTTATAAGTGATGCTACAGCTTCTTTAAAAGCTAAGTATGTCTCTTCAGTCAAAACTTTTCTTACTTCAGCATCTTTCTCATGACGTTGCCCATCGTAGCAATGGAAACCTGAAAGTGTTACATTTTTAAGGTTGTTAACTTCAGAGGCAAAAGACGAAAGCTCGCAAAAAGCTCTACCTGTTCGATTCATTCCAGAATTTACATCGATCATAACCTTGGCCTTTGTACCTTCACTTTCACACTTCTTGTCAAAGAGCCTTAATTGTTCAAGATCATCAAAAAGCGTATGAAATATAGTTGAAGGAAAAGCTTTTTGAAGCTTTAGAAATCTATCTTGATTATACCCAACTAAAGGATAAGAAAGCAGAACATTTTCTGCCCTACAAGAGGCACACATTTCAGCTTCTGCAATTGTTGCAGTCTTGAAGTTGTTAATACCATTTTCTTGAAGTATTGATACTATTGCAGCAGTTTTATGGGTCTTTACATGAGGCCATAATCGCGAAGGAAGTCCAGCAACATTAACCAGATGTTTAATATTATTAAGAAGTAAGGTTCTATTTATAACTAATTGAGGTGTAACTGTAGTCGCTGATTCTTTGAAACTAAAAGCTGTTTTTATCATATCTTATATCCTTTAAAAGCTAATATAGGCTAGAAAAAGTCAAAAAGCAACATCTATGTAATTTAGATAAAGTAGCTCTTGTATTTTTTGCAATACGATTGGTAAACAAAAATAGTTGTTTTCATCAAGCCTAAACCTTTTACCAATCGAGTAGTAGATTACCACAAAGCCAAAGAAAACAACGTTATTCCAACTTCTTTTGCCATATCACCCGCCTTTTCTGATATTTAAAGTTTAACTTTGAAGAGATTAGCAAGCATTTTAAGGGTCTATTTTTATATAAGAGGGGTTTTTAAAATCAAAATGTATTAGTTTTTGTTGACTTTATCTTTCTTTTTGGTATCACGAAAGAAAGAAAGGATTGGTTAGCGATGAAGATAATTGAAGGCATTAATATAGAGTTTAAAGAGTTTGATAGAAAAACAGGCAAGCTTCCTGAAAGTGTTAACAAAGGAATCTGTGCTTTTGCAAATACTGAAGGCGGTGAATTATTTATCGGAGTTTCTGATGATGGTAAGGTTGTTGGTGTTGAAAATGTAGATGATGCAATGACCAGAGTATCTAATTTAGTTCATGATAATATTTTGCCAGATGTTATTCCATTTGTTCAAATTAGAAGTGAAGAGAAGGAAGGAAAGCATATTGTAAAAGTAGAAGTATCTGTTGGAACGGAACGTCCCTATTATTTAAAAAATAAAGGACTTTCACCAAGCGGCGTTTATGTTAGAAGAGGCAGTGCTAATGTTCCTGTAAACGAAACAGGAATAAGAAAGATGATTGTAGATTCCTACGGAGCCTCCTTTGAAGAAAACAGAAGTTTAAATCAAGAATTAACTTTTGAGACCTTGAAACATGAAATGGATGAGCATAATTTAGATTTTGGTCAAACACAAATGAAGACACTAAAAATGATTGGAAATGATGGGTTATATACGAATCTAGCATTAATTTTATCAGATCAATGTCCTTATACGATGAAAGCGGCAATCTTTCAAGGAAAGGATAATGCTGTTTTCAGAGAGAGACAAGAATTCTCAGGATCAATCTTAAAGCAGCTGAAGGAATCATATAAGTTCTTAGATTTTTACAATAAAACAAAAGCAACTTTCTCTGATATGATGAGAACGGATACTAGAGATTACCCAGAAGAAGCACTTAGGGAAGCACTTTTAAATAGCATAATTCATAGGGATTACTTATTCTCTGGAAGTAGCCTAATCAACATGTTTGAGGAACATATAGAGTTTAATTCCTTAGGAGGATTAGTCAATGGATGCAATCTTACTTGGAGTTTCACAATCTAGAAACCCGAACCTTGCTTCGTTTTTTTATAGACTAAAACTAGTTGAAAGCTATGGTACTGGAATTAGGAAAATTAAACACCTTTACTCTTCAGATATTAACAAACCTAAATTTAAGACAGCAGAAGGCGCATTTTCTGTAATTCTCCCAAATAGGAATGAAAATATTAATGTGAGAGAAATTGCTGATAAGGTGAAGTATTTTATATCTAAAGAAGATAGCTGTAATGTTAAAGAAAAAGTGATTGAGTTTGTTGAGAGTAACGGGAGCATTACTATGAAACAAGTTGAAGAAATAACAAGTTACAAATCCACAAAAGCCTACACTCCTCAGAGAGCTAATGGCTGAAGGAAAACTCGAACAAAAAAACGAGGGAAAAATAACAAGATACTTCTAAATTGGATTCACCCCTACTTTTTGAAAGATTTGATAAATGATAACTTTACTCAAAGTGATGTTATCATACAAATCAGATAGGCCTTCCATGAAACTATTTTTTCTCCTTCGGCGACCCAATGACTAACAAATTTTAAAATTATTTTCTATTAGTATAGAATATTTATCTACTAGATAAAAACTCGATTTTGCTTTACATTCGCTCTTATACAACGCAAAATAGAAAAACACACTTGCTAAAACATCACTGAAAATCATTACAACAGAAAAGAGGATTACCAAATAGTGAATCTTGATATATTTTATAGAGAAATCCAAAAAATAAAACACCAAAAATCTCTAAACCCATTGATGGGTTATATTAAATCAAAACTAACTGAAACTGATGAATTATATGAATATTTGAATTTTTTAAGTTATTATGATCTTAACTTTGACCCTAGTGAATCAGAACTTGACGATTTATATATTCTTATGGGTCCTTTGACTAATAAGATGATTCCATTTGGAGTTTTTTTGCTCTCTTCTTCCTTTGAGCTTTTTAAGAGTGATGAGTATAACTTTAATTATGTAACTAATAAACTTTTCCACAAACTATTTTTAAAGGTCCAAAACGAAGTTAGAATTGAATATATTATTTCATTATGCAAATACAAAATGCCAAAAAATAAAGTCTGCAGTGCTCAGTTAGATAGAGTTTTGAATATCTCTACTAACCAGTTTATTAATGATTATAAAGGTGATGCTATAATAAATTATTTCACAAGACAATTAAAAGCAATGAGGGTGATGAATGACGAGCAGAATCCACTTTTGTGTAAAATTAATCAACAGATAAAAGCAGTAAAAGATAAGTACGGTGACAATTCACTCTTTCAGTTTGATTTTTCACCTTCAGAAATCGAAGAGATTAGAAAAGCTCAATTTTTAAATCTAACAGGCGACACCAGAGGGAAATGCCTAAGTCCATACGATAAAGCGCTTATTACTTTAGTTTCTATCTCTTGCTTTATTGAAGAACCTTCAGAATATGATGAGAAGAAATTTTATGACAATTATCACACTTGGCTAAGCTTGAATGATTCTTATAAAAACACCACTTTACAACGGATTATAAAACAAGATGTTAGCATAATCATTAATTTGATAGGACTTGATTCAAAACAATATGTTTCAACCTTTTATGCTCACGCAATTATAACAAACAGAGAAAATACTCTCAATAAGACTTGTAAGTTATTTCAAAGAGTATGTAAGCATACAGGATATAGTTTCTCGGATGAAGAATTGATAAAAGAAAACTTTATAGAACTTTTATATAGGCCAAAATTCAAGTACATATTTCCGGATGAAGTTATAAAGGCTTATGAGTTAAACCCCGATATTACTATCAACTTTTTATTGGAATTTTATCGCTACTTTGAAATAAATTTTATACAAACATTATGCAGAGAATCAATAATCAATGATGATGTTAAAGTACCAGAGCGAAAGGAATATTTAGTTAAGTACATTGATTCTTATATTGAAGCATTAAATAATGATTCAACAAGAGCCATGGTGGAAAGATCAAAAGGTAAATGTTTCGAAAAGCCATATTTATCTTATAAGGATGGTAAACTTCAAATTGTTATTGGATTGCTTGAAGTATCAGAGACTAAAAGCACAGAGGGAACAGCAAAACTAGTAATTTATAATGAAGATAAAATATTTGAATATGAGCTTACTGTAACAGATTCGACTATTAACAATGACTATATTGAAGTTGAAGATTTATGGTGGACTCAAGCAAAATATAGCATTTATTATGAAGAAGATTTAGAATTTGAAGGGCAATTTTGTGATAGCTTAATTTTCAACAAAGATACAGGAAGGCAATTATTAAAAATTGGAAATGTAGCACAATCAATATTAGTATTGGGTACAAAAAATGAAGTTATTATGGATTCTGACAGTTATGAAATAATAAATCATAACGACAAATACAATCTTGATTGTTTTTCTTTTTATATAGATGAAGATAATTATTTTATTTATAGATCCAAATTATATGGAGTATCTGGCGAGAATGAAAGAGTGTCAAAATCAAATAGCTTTGCTGATAAATCTTTAATCTCAGATTTAGAATACAATTTAGATGGACACAGTTACCCTATTTATGATGATTTTCCCTTAGTTAAACTAATTTTACCAATTTCAAAGATTGATAAAATCAGTATTACTGTTTCTGGGCAAAAAGTAAGCTATACTGTCTTAGAAAAAACCCAATTACTAGATTACAGGATTGATTCCAGCTCTGAAAGCATGATGTATATACTACTCAAGCTTGATAAAGAAGCATTAAATGGTACCCTTTACACTATAATAATACTCTCAGAATTCTCAATTGTTTTAGAAGGCACTCTTTACATACTAAAAGAGGTAAGTTTCGATTTCGTTGAAAACTTGTATATTTCTTCAAAAGATGTAAGGGTAAACTCCTTCGGATTTCAAGATAAAGAAAACTTGTTAAAAGGTAAGTATTACAGTTTTCCACGAAAGGATGATAGTACTAAATATAAAATTAGAGCTAAAGATAATGAATTTCTAAGTATTACGCCACCACTCTTTGAAATCTATAGAGAAGCAGAATTCGTAAACAGATTGAATCCTGACGAGTTTTACATAAAAGATTTTGATAAGTATATCTACTGTAATTTCCCATTAAAGCTGAAAAAGAATTTCACTTTATCTTTGATAGATAAAAACACTGGAAATACTATTGCTAATTTAAAAAGGAGAGGAAATGCTTTTAGCATTATAGATATTTCAACTATATCAGAGTCCTCTGTATTATCTTTAGTAGCAAAATTTAATAACGATTATAAAGATTTAGTCTTATGTTCCAACTTATATACAACTCCAATTATAACAAACATTAAACAAATTTTCCAAAATGAAAAATCTATTGTGAAAAACAAATCAATGGAACTAGGACTAACGCTTACTGGCAATTTTTTTGGAAACTTGAAAAGAAATCCTCAGCTAATAATTTTTAATGCTGAAAAAGAAATACTTTTTCAAGAGCCCATCAAAAGCATAGGTTTCCAAGCCTATTATGTATCCAAAAATGATATTAGGACCAAGATACATTCTATCCTTATTAGAGAAACTACTATTAAAAGATTTGCCTCCGGAAAGACTCTCATAAATGACTATCAATGTCCTTTCGAAAAATATAGTTTTAACTTTGATAAAAATCTATTGAGCAATAAATTAATATGCTGCAAAAAAGCCATAGATGAAGACGATGTTTCTCATTATTTTGCAAAATTCAAACTTCAATATCTTGAAGAAGAGAATCCAAACATTTTCGTTGTAAATCGTCATTCCTTTTACATATCAAGTTTTTCAAAAATTGATTCTTATAAAATTAAAATTATTGCTTACGACAAAGAAATAGTAAAATTAGAAATATATAGTACTTCAAATAAAAAATCCTATATTAACTGTAAAAGCATCGTTAATAATTACAAAGAAGGGAAAAAAATTAAGTATATTGAAGCAACTTTAGAGGAGATATATTAACATGAATTTCAATCCAATTGATGCAACAAATAAAATTAATGCCGCCTATAAATCCTATGTTAAAAACACATTTTTAATCAAAGATTGTGATTTTCAAAAACTATATAACAACGATTTAGATAATTTTAAATTTGCAAAAGGACCATATTTAGACTCAGTTGATGCTTTTAAAACAGGTAAAAGCTTAAAAGAAATGGTTGAAGAGAAATTATTAGCTTCTGAGTTTAATAAGCTTTTTATTAATTCTAACAATATATATACCCGCCCATTATATTTGCATCAAGAAAATGCAATAAAGAATTATTTAGCTGATAAAAATATGGTTGTAACAACTGGAACAGGTTCCGGTAAAACGGAATGTTTCTTATATCCAATCCTCGATTACTTGTTAAAGCAAAAAGCTCTAAATGGTGAATTATCTCAAGGAGTTAGGGTTTTACTACTATATCCAATGAATGCTCTGGCAAATGATCAAATGAAACGTTTAAGATCAGTTTTAAAGGATTATAAAGATATTACATTCGGTTCTTATACTGGTGAAACCGAGACAACAAAAAAAGATGCTTTGGATAAATACAGATCCCTTAACAATTCAGAACCTTTACAGAACGAAATTATATCTCGAGAAGAAATGCAGTTAAATCCACCTCATATATTCATTACAAACTATGCGATGCTCGAATATCTTTTAATTAGACCAAAAGATAATGTCTTTTTCTCCGGTACTACTGCCGATAAATGGAAATTTATAGTATTAGATGAAGCCCATGTTTATACTGGCGCAACAGGTATGGAAGTCTCTATCCTTTTACGCAGACTATATCATAAGCTACCTAATAATGATAAAATCAGATTCATTTTAACCAGTGCCACTCTTGGAGATGAAAAACAAAACGATAAAATTTGTAAATTTGCATCTTCTTTATGTGCAGAGACAGAATTCAAACCAGAAAATATAATTAGAGCTCAAAGAAGAGAATTTCAGCAACCTAACAATTGTTTTACAGGAACATTAGAATTATACCAAAAAATTGCAAAAATCTTAAAAGAAACAACTTCAGAAGAAAATATAAGTGTATCACTTGCATTAGATTCCATAGCTAGTAAATATTGCGATACTTCACAATTTGATAAACATGATTATCATGAGTATTTATATAGTTTTTTTTGCAAAGACAAATTTTATTACTTAATACGACAAGGTCTTGAAGCTAATTGCGTAAAATTAAAAGACCTTGCAACTTCGATGAAAGTCGATGAGAAATTAATAGTAGAATTTGTAAATGTAGTAAGTTATGCTTGGCATAACGGTGGTAAACTGCTAGATGCTAGATATCACCATTTTGTAAGCACTATGGAAGGTGCTTATGTAACTTTTTATCCCAAAAAGACATTATCCTTAACACCAAGAAAACATTGCGTGATAGATGGTATCACCACTACATGTTTCAAAATTTCTGTTTGTCAATTTTGTGGAACAATATATTTGCAAGGTAAGTTCGAAAACGGATTATTATCACAAAAGAATCAAAATGAGTATTTTATGGTAGTCGATAAAGACTTTGTGTATTCTCCAGATGATGAAATAGAAGAAGCGAATGTTAAGATATCCAAAACCTATGTTTTGGACACTAGCTCAAGCAACCTAAGACAATATACCAAAAATCAAAAACTAAAACCGGAAGATATTTTAGTTTATCATTGTAAACCAAATAATACAGACGGTGATGACGATGATGGAATGTTACATAAATGTGATTACTGTAACTCTGTAAATCCTCATGGTAATATCATAAAAGGTTTCTTTCTTGGACAAGATGCAACTGCCTCTGTTATTGGTGATTCCCTATACAAGGAAATAATACCAGTAAAAACAATATTAAAAAAAGCTACGCCCAAAAGTAAATTCAATAAAAAAACAACAGCTGCTGTGATAATTGAAGAAAAGAAGTTATTAATATTCTCTGATAGTCGACAAGATGCTGCCTATTTTGCATCCTACTTTCAATATACGCATGATTTAATAAATAATAGAAGATTATTAGTAAAATCGATAAGAGATACAAATGAAGAAATTCTATCAGGGGCTAAAATTAACGATACGATGTATCAAATGAAATCTTTACTCAGTAATAAAGGGATGACTTCAATTGAAGCCAATAAAAAAGCTTGGTTAGTATTATTCTCTGAATTTAAAAACTTCACAAGAAACAATTTAATAGGTAGTGGCTGGTTTACCTGGGATTTACCTAATTGGGACTTTTTCGAAGATGACGAATTAAATTTAGAAGAGGATGAATCAAAAGAAAAAGTAATTGTAACAAAAGAGGAACTTATTGCAATTACAAAAATGATTATCACCTACTGCTTAAACAAAGGGGCAATTAGTTATCCTAAAGATATTGAACTCACAGCAGAAGACAGGCAAGATAATTTTTTTAGTAAGAAACAAACTATAATTAATTTAGAGAATCTTGGCTTAGAAGATTCATTATTTGAGCTTAAAACCTTAATTCCTACCTATAATAATACCATACTAGATTATCTTACAAAGGGTGGGATTGATAAAAACCACGCCCAAGGTTTAATTTCTGACATTTTTAAAGAAATCTTAATTCATGAAGACAATCAGATTTTAACAAAATGCACCTTAAAAAATACTTCTTCTTACTGGGTCAACACAGATAAATTGATTCTCAAAATTCAAGATAAGGCACCGTTTAATCTTTATAGATGTTCGGAGTGTGGAAGATTAACAACAATAAATTTTAGAAGCAAATGCCCTACTTATCACTGCAAAGGAACCTTAGAAAAATGTGACTTTCAACTAATGAATAAAGATGATAATTACTTCATTAAGCAGTACGGTTCCGAGCAAGAATATGAAAAAATGAAAATTGTAGAGCACACAGCACAATTGAGTAACAAGACAGCAGCTTCCTATCAATCTGAGTTCTTAAGTGGAAATATTAATGCACTTAGCTGTTCTACAACCTTTGAAATGGGAGTCGATGTAGGAGAGCTCGAAACTGTTTATATGAAAAATATGCCACCATCTCCTGCAAATTATATTCAGCGAGCAGGACGAGCCGGCCGACGTTTAGAGTCCGCTTCTTATGCACTGACTTTCTGTAGACTAGCCTCTCATGATTTTTACTATTTCGAGAATCCAGAGGAAATGATAAAAGGTAAAATAGCACCTCCTATATTTAAAATTGATAATATAAAGATTGTGAGTCGACACATCTATGCAATTTTACTTTCTTTATATTGGAAACAATTCCCAGAAATTAAAGAAATTAAAGATTTTTTTGACCCAAATACTTATAAGCTAATAATTGATTATTGTAAAAATCAACTAACAGATCAAGATTTGGCTTACATTAGAAAAGTCGTACCTAATACAATTCCACAAATTGCCATTTATAATATAATCTCAGATTACTGCCAAATAAATCTCAAGAGGGTTTATGATTGTTATAATAGAAGTAAACAAGAATTAGAGAACTACAAAGAAGACTTACGAGAAGAATCAACAGTTAGGACAGGCTTATATCCTAGAATTGACTATATTGAAAAGGTAATTAAAACTTTAACTGAGGAGCAAATTATCGTTGTCTATTCTAAGAACAATTTAATTCCCAAATACGGTTTTCCTATAGATACCGTAGAACTTAAAACAAGCAGTTACGACTACAAGCATGAAGCAGCAGAAGGTCTATCACTTCAAAGAGATTTATCCAGAGCCATTGTTGAATATGCACCAGGAGCTGAAATAATTGCTAATGGCAATATATACACAAGCAGATATATTTTAAAGCCTCAAGATTCAGAAAAGACTTGGACTGTTAAAAACAAAGTAGAATGTGAAACTTGTCATAATATAATAGATGTCGGATTATTAGAAAAAGATATTGTTTGTCCTAAGTGTCAAAATAAAATAACCACTCCAATTCAAAAAGTTTTAATGCCAAACGATGGTTTTTTCTTTGATTCAAAAAATATTGTAAAAGCGACAACTAAAAAACCAAGGAAAAATAAAATTTCTGATTTTTATTATGTCGGAGATAAGGATAATACGGTTGTTCCAGATACAAATCATCATAACTTAAACGGGCATGATATTTCAGTAATCTCTTCTCCGAATGATCAAATATTTGTAAGAAACAATAGACCATATTTTGTTTGCAATAGCTGTGGCTACGCTGTATCAAAAAAGAAAGATTTTAAAGCTCATAACACTATTTATAACAAAGCGTGTACTACAAATAAGCCTACTACCTACTATTTAGGTCATGAATTTCTTACAGATGTGGTAGTACTTCATTTTGATTTTCTTTTAACTGAAAAAGAAGTCAGAACTTTAATGTACTCTTTAATTGAAGGCTGTAGCCGCTATTATGAAATAGAGCGAAATGATATTAATGGTTGTATTTCTTTTACCAATTACACAGGTGATACGCCTAAAGGATTCAATATAATACTCTTCGACAGTATACCTGGAGGTGCTGGTAATGTTAAAAGAATTTGGGATAGCACTACACTTGAATTTAGAGAGTATTTAGAAAAGTGCCTAAGTATTGTTAAGAATTGTGATTGTGGTGATAACGGAGACGGAGAAGCTGTATGTTATCATTGCCTCTGCAATTATACTAATCAAAAGTATCATGAAATAATGAAACGTAGGTATGCAATAGATATCTTAGAGGAGCTATTAAAATAACGAGAGTTATTATTTTAAACTAAGCAATAGTAAGAAGTTATGTATAATTAATTTTGTAAACAAGCCATGTGAAGAACATGACTTATTTACTAATTTAAAAAAGGTAAACTGAAAATGTCCGGAAAAGATAAGTTGAAAAATGTAGGTTTTAGGTGTTAATCTTGTTATCAATTTGATAATAGGAGAAAGCAATGAGATCTGACATAAAAGAGGCAGTTTTCATGGCAAAAGGAGAAGGATTAAAGATAAATTACGCAGAGGTAGCACGACAATACGGCTGTGATTATCGAACTGTTAAAAAGCATTATGAAACGCAAACAAATGTTCCAATTATACGTAAAGCACGTGTTGTATCAAAGAAAACTGATGGGGTTGAAGAGATAGGCTTGTCAATAGTTTTGTGTAATTAATTTTTATAATATTACTCTATCTTTTAACATAATTGATAACTGGTTAATAGCAGTTCCCTAATTTCTTATAGGTTTGATCCATTTCTTAGTTAGGTTGTTTATAGCTAAATACATTATCTTATAGTTTGTTTCATCATCTGGGAATGCTGTTCTATTCTGCCTTCCCTTTCTTAGGGTAAAGTTCAAGGATTCAATAGCATTAGTGGTGTAGATAATCTTTCTAACTTCCTCAGGGTACGAGAAGAACTCGTTTAGGTCATTCCACTTGGTTTTTTAGGA
>Ga0172378_10004602_pt1 | contig 12905 bp, 9 predicted proteins | sample GrowelOW332metaG_FD_119755 | JGI IMG/M metagenome (GOLD analysis project Ga0172378, IMG submission 119755) | Groundwater microbial communities from an aquifer near a municipal landfill in Southern Ontario, Canada - Pumphouse #3_1 metaG | ecosystem: Environmental > Aquatic > Deep subsurface >...
CTTGCAATTGTTAATAATTGTTTTTGTCCTTGTGAAAGATTAGCGGCATCTTCATGCAATATAGTATCGTAGCCTTCAGGCAATGTATTTATAAAATGGTCTACATGTGCCATTTTAGCGGCTTTTTCAATTTCTTCAAAAGTGGCATTTGGTTTGCCGTAAGAAATGTTATCACGAATTGTTCCTGCAAATAACCAAGTATCTTGTAAAACCATTGAATAAAGTTTTCTTAAATCGCTACGCTTAAAGTTTTTAATGTCTTTACCATCTAAACAAATGCAACCAGTATCTACATCGTAAAATCTCATAAGCAAATTAACAAGAGTAGTTTTTCCTGCACCTGTTGGCCCTACAATAGCTACAACTCCACCAGATGGAACAGAAATATTCATGTTTTTAATAAGGTTTTTATCAGGCGTATATGAAAAGTCTACATTTTTAAAACTAACATCTCCTTGAATTAATTGTGTTGATTCAAAATTAGTTATATCTTCTACTTCTTCTTTTTCGTCCATAACTTCAAAAACTCTTTCAGCTGCTGCAACAGAAGATTGAACTATATTTGAAATATTTGCAACTTGCGAAATGGTTTGCGATAATTGTTTGCTATATGCTGCAAAAGCAACTATTAGTCCGATATTAGCTAAATCGTTATTATGAATTAATATAGATGCGCCGATAACAATAATTGCGATGTATATTAAATAATTAACAAAATTAAGTATAGGCATTATTATACCGCTTATAAATTGTGCTTTTTGACCAGCTTTTTGTAGTTTTTCATTTTCAATAGTAAATTCATTAATAGACTTTTCTTCATGACCGAAAAGTTTTTCAATAGTATGACCTGTAAACTTTTCTTCGATTTGTCCGTTAATTTTTCCTAGAATTTTTTGTTGAGCTTTATATTCTTTTTGTGCCTTTTTAGCTATAAAAATTGTAATAGTTATCATTATTGGAATACAAGCAAGCGATACAAACGATAAACTTACATTTTCTCTAAACATCATAAATATTATACCAAATACAGATATAACACCAGATAGAATTTGTATAATACTTTGTTGAAGAGTAGTCGAAATAGTTTCTATATCATTAGTTATTCTTGATAGAATATCACCTTTAGAATTTTTATCATAATAGCTAATTGGTAGTTTGTTAAGTTTAGATTTAAGATTTTTTCTTAAATCATACACTACAACTTGACTCATTTTAGATGATATAAAATGTGCAACAAACATACAGAACGAACTGCCAACAAATATTAAACCAATTTTTAAAATATCTTGCCATAGGCTGTCAAAATCCCAAAATCCTGAAAATGAAAATGCAGCAATTTTATTTGTAATATTACCAACAAGAGTAGGTGTAACTATTGAAAAAATAGTACTTCCTATAGTAAATAAAACTATTATCAATAACGCAGGTAATTGTGGTTTAAGCATAGAAGCAAGTCTTCCAAAAGACTGTTTAAAATTTTTAGGTTTTTCGCCAGGTATTGCCATACCCATAGGGCCACCACGAGGCCTAATTTGATTATTTTTATTATGTTCACTCATGCGTTTAATTCCTCCTCTTCAAGTTGTGATTCGGCAATTTCACGATAAACAGAACAGCTTTTAAGTAGTTCTTTATGAGTGCCTTCGCCAACTAATTTACCTTCATTTAATACAATTATTTTGTCAGCATTCATTACTGAACTTATACGCTGTGCAACAATAAGCATAGTAGAATTTTTAAAGTTATTCTTTAATGCAATTCTTAAATTTGAATCAGTTTTAAAATCTAGTGCTGAAAAAGAATCATCAAATAAATAAACATCAGCTTTTCTTATAATTGCCCTTGCAATTGCAAGTCGTTGTTTTTGTCCGCCCGAAAAATTTGAACCGCCTTGGGATACATTTGAATGTATGCCGTCTTCTTTCTCGTTTAAAAATTCTAATGCTTGTGATGTTTCAAGTGCTGATAAAATTTCTTCATCGGTGGCATCTTCTTTTCCATATTTTATATTATCAGCAATAGTTCCAGAAAAAAGGAATGCTTTTTGTGGAACAAATCCTAATTTTTTTCTTAAATCTTTTAAAGAATAATTTTTAATGTTTTGACCTGATACTAAAATTTCGCCATTTGTTGGGTCGTAAAATCTTGCTATCATATTTAATATTGTTGTTTTACCACTGCCCGTACTTCCAACTATTGCTGTTGTCTTTCCTTTATTTGCAGTAAAACTTATATGGTCTAAAGCATTTAATGATGCATCGCCAAAATTAAAACAAACATCTTTAAATTCTACGCCATATTGACTATTATCATCGCTATTAACTGAATTTGAATTAATATCTTTAATTGATGTTTCAATATCTAAAACTTCGTTTATTCTCTTTGCTGATGCTGATGCTTTAGGAATTTGAATAAACATCATAATAAACATCATTACTGAAAATAAAATTAATGTAATATATAGAGTAAAAGAGTATAGTTCGCTTACAGAAAATATATTATTATCATTAATTGTATTAATTCTTTTTGCACCAAACCAATATACAGCAACTAGTGTTAAATTCATAACAAGCATAAGTATAGGAATCATAAATGCCATTATTCTGCTAGATTTAACTGCAATATCAGTAACTTCTTTATTTGCTTTATTAAATCGAATTGTTTCGTTTTCCTCTTGGTCGAAAGCTCTAACAACTCTTACACCTGTTAAACCTTCTCGTGCAACTAGTGTTAAGTTATCAACCTTTTTCTGCATTTTATTAAATAATGGAATAATAACTTTTGCAACAATAATTACTAATGCAAGAATTATAGGAACACTAACTAATAAAATTAGTGTTAATTCTGCTTGAATTCTATATGTCATTATTATACTACCAATAAATGTTATAGGAACTAAAGTTAAAATTCGAAGCATCATGTATAATCCGTTTTGTACTTGGGTTATATCATTTGTGGTTCTTGTAATTAAACTAGATGTACTTATTTTATCAAACTCATTTAAAGAAAATGAATTTACTTTGACAAATAATTTTTTTCTAACATCTCTGCATAAAAATGTAGAAATTTTTGATGCTAGGTTAGATGATATTATAGCTGCTCCTACTGATACAATAGTAAATATTAACATCAATCCGCCATAATTAAGTATTACGGGCATATCGGCATTCCATAAGCCTTCTTTTAATAATTTAATTGTATAAGAGGGTATAAATAATTCACTAATACCTTGTATTGCTACAAAAAATATATTAATTATAACAATTAATAAATATGGCTTTAGTCCTTTTAATAATTTTAGCAATGTAGTCTCCTTTTATATATAAAAATTTTATTTCTTTGTGAATATATCAATTACTGTTTTAGTATCTAAAAATTCTAAAGTATTTCGTATTTGTGTAGGACATAATACATACCCTAAAACTGCACCGTGTATTATAGAAAAATATAATAACATAGTTTGTGTAATATTATAGTTTGAGTTGAATTCACCGGTTTTTATTCCGCTTTCAAAAATTTCTTTAATGGGTTTAAATATTCCGTTTTTATGTTTATGATTAGTATCAACTATTTCATATAAATATATGTCATGAAATCGCCTAGATATTAATGTAAAGAACTCAAAAGGAAAATTTTTGTTAGTAATTGAAGATTTTATAAAAAAATCAGTAATAGCTGATAATTTATCTTTATTAGATAAAGAACTATTAATAATTTCGTCAATTTGTTGCCTGAATATTTTTTGCGATTTTAATATAACATAGTCAAATAACTCCTGTTTGTTTTTAAAATAATGATAAATAAGAGCGTGGCTAATTTCAGCTTTTTTTGCTATGTCAGTCATTTGCGTGCCGTCAAAGCTTTTTTCGCAAAAAACCTTTAAACCACATTCAGCTATCAAATTTTTTCGTTGCAATTTAATTTGTTCATTTTGAAGTTGTGTTCTGGGCATGATTTACTCCCTTTGTTTTTTAATTTACAATGATGTAAATCAAAAAAAATTATACTATAACATTTTTTTAATGTCAACATAAAAACTATAATAATTGACATTTTTTTTAGTGAAGCGTATAATTATTAAATGTAACTTAAACATTATAATTAGGAGAAATAGATTTGAGAGAATTTTTTACAAGTGAAAGTGTTACTGAAGGTCATCCGGATAAACTCTGTGATCAGATTTCTGATGCAGTATTAGATGATATATTAGATAAAGACCCAAATGCAAGGGTAGCTTGCGAATGTTGTACAACAACAGGTTTAGTATTTGTTATGGGAGAAATAACAACAAATTGTTATGTTGATATTCCAGCAATTGTAAGAAAAACTATAAAAGAAATAGGATATAATAAAGAAAGTGGTTTTGACCCTGATACCATAGGCGTTATAACAAGTATACATGAACAAAGCCTTGATATTGCTATGGGCGTTGATCGTTCATATGAGCTTAAAGCCGGTATTGAAGAAAATACAGCAGGTTCAATAGGTGTAATTGGAGATATTAATTACGATTTATTAGGTGCTGGAGATCAAGGAATGATGTTTGGTTATGCTAGTAGCGAAACTCCTGAATTAATGCCTCTTGCTATTATGTTAGCGCATAAGCTTGCTAAAAGGCTTACTTTTGTTCGTAAATCGGGATTATTGCCTTATTTAAGACCAGATGGAAAAACACAGGTAACTGTTGAATATGAAAACGGAGAAATAAAAAGAGTAGATACTGTAGTTGTATCCTCTCAACATAACGAAAAAGTAACAAACGATACTTTGAAAAAAGATATTAAAAAACATGTTATTGAAGAAATTATACCAGCAAAGTATTTAGATGCTGATACTAAAATATATATTAATCCTACAGGACGATTTGAAATTGGCGGGCCTCAAGGAGATAGCGGACTTACTGGTAGAAAGATAATTGTAGATACTTATGGCGGTAAATGTGCACATGGCGGCGGTGCTTTTTCAGGAAAAGATCCAACAAAAGTGGATAGAAGCGGTGCATATATGGCAAGATATATTTGCAAAAACATAGTTGCGGCAGGGCTTGCAAAAGAATGTACAATTGAAGTTGCCTATGCTATCGGAGTCGCAAAACCTGTTTCAGTTCTTATTGATACAAAAGGAACAGGAAAAATGGATGATGAACAAATAGCTAAAATAGTAGCAAAAGAATTTGATTTAAGACCTTTTGCAATTATCGAAAAATTAAAGTTAAGAAGACCAATATATGAAAAGACAGCAGCATACGGACATTTTGGAAATAGCGAATTTTCGTGGGAACAAACTGATAAAGTTAAAGATTTAAAAAAATATTTATAAAAAAAGGGCGGGTTTTACCTGCTCTTTTTTGGATTTTAGATATATGATAAAAAACATTAAAAGCAGTTTTAAAGAATTGTTTTGTAATTTAAATTTAACTTGTGAACTTTGCAAAAAAGAAATATTTACTGATGGATATTTTTGTAAAGAATGTTATGATAATTTGCCTTTTAATAATAAAGAAATATGCGACCATTGTGGAAGGCAGACAGCAGAAAGTTATAATTACTGTATTGAATGTAAAGCTTATGCAACTGCTTATGAACGTGCAAGAAGCGTTTTTTGTTATGAAAACGAGATAATAAAATTAATAAGCGGATTTAAAAATAATGATAAAAAATATTTAGCAGAAATATTTTCTGAATATTTTTTGCCAATATATTATAAATATTTTTTTAGAACAGATTTTATTGCCTATGTTCCAATGTTTTATAAAGATGAAAAAATACGAGGGTATAATCAGTCAGAATTACTTGCAACAAAATTTGCTGTTAAAGTAAATAAAATGATATTATACGGTGTTATTGAAAAGGTAAAACAGACATACGTACAAAAAAGCTTAAAAAGAACTGAAAGGTTAAACAATTTGAAAGGTGCTTTTGTTATAAGAAATAGAAAGCAAATTAAAGATAAAAATATTTTGTTAATTGATGATATTTTAACTACAGGCGCAACCGCACATACAATAAGCGAAAAGCTGTTAAAGGCGGGGGCAAAAAGTGTAAATGTGTTAACTGTGGCATCAGTAACAGGAATAGAAAATTAAAAAAAACAAGACAAAAGAGCTTTTAAGACAATTTTCATCAAAATTTCTTTTACAATTGAGTAAAAGTATAGTAAAATATAGTTTAAGTTTATAATGCGTAAAATGGCTAAAAATCGTTTTATGGCGTAATTTTTAAATTTGTACATTAAAAAATTTTTATTCGGAGTGATTGATATGGGATTAATAAGGTATATGCTTGGCAGTGACAGCAGAAAAAGCTTAAAGAAACTTGATAAAATGGCTGATAAGATTTTAGAATTAGCCCCAAAATATGAAGCAATGAATGATGATGAATTAAAAAATCAAACAATTCTGTTAAAAGAGAGATTAAAAGCAGGTGAAACTGTTGATGATATTTTATTTGATGCGTTTGCAGTTGTTAGGGAAGCATCATTTAGAGTACTTAGAATGAAACATTACAAAGTTCAGCTTATGGGTGGTATTTGTTTGCATCAAGGAAGAGTTGCAGAAATGAAAACAGGTGAAGGTAAAACTTTAGTTGCTACGCTTGCCGCTTATCTTAATGCATTACTTGAAAAAGGCGTTCATATTGTTACAGTTAATGATTACTTAGCAAGGCGTGATGCTGAATGGATGGGTAAAATTTACCGTTTTATGGGTATGTCTGTTGGTGTTGTTGTTCCAGGAATGAATGATGAAGATAAGAGAGATGCTTATAATTGCGATATTACTTACGCAACTAACAACGAACTTGGTTTTGATTATTTAAGGGATAACTTAAAAATAGATATTAAAAAAATGGTTCTTAGGGATTTATCGTTTGCTATTGTCGATGAGGTCGATTCAATTTTAATTGATGAAGCAAGAACACCGTTAATTATTTCGGGTAGAGGCGAAAAATCATCTGATTTATATATTTCTGTTAATCGTTTTGTAAAGACTTTAAAAGAAGAAATAGATTTTAATGTAGATTATAAAGATAAATCGGTACAAATTACTGAAGACGGTTCATCTAAAGCTGAAAAGTTTTTCAATATAGAAAATTTAGGCGATGTTGAAAATGCAGATTTAAATCATCATATTCAACAGGCATTAAAAGCAAATGCTATATTTAAAAAAGATAATGATTATATAATAAATGATGGTGAAATAGTTATAGTTGATGAATTTACAGGTCGTTTGATGATAGGCAGAAGATATTCTGATGGATTACATCAAGCAATAGAAGCTAAAGAAGGCGTTAAAATTCGTAACGAAAATAAAACTTATGCAACTATTACTTTTCAGAATTTTTTCAGGCTTTATCCTAAATTATCTGGTATGACAGGTACTGCTAAAACTGAAGAGGGCGAATTTAGAACAATTTACAGCCTAGATGTTTTAGAAATACCGACAAATGCACCACTTATTAGAAAAGATATGAGCGATGCTATTTATGCAACGATAAACGGAAAACAAAAAGCAATTATTAAAGAAATTATAGAAAGAAATAAATTAGGACAACCAGTACTTGTAGGTACTGTAACTGTTGAAAAGTCAGAAGAAATTAGTAATTTATTAAAAAAGAGTGGAATTAAATATAATATATTAAATGCAAAGAATCATGAAAAAGAAGCAGAAATAGTTGCACAAGCAGGAAGATTTGGAGCGGTTACAATTGCAACAAATATGGCTGGTCGTGGTACTGATATTCTACTTGGTGGTAATCCTGAATATCTTGCAAAAAAAGAATTAAAAAGTAAAGGCGTTGAGCATGATTTAATTGAACTTGCAACATCTTATGCATCAGATTTAAGCGATGAAGCAAAAGTAGTAAGGGAAGAATATCAAAATTTATATAAAAAATATAAAATAGATACCGATGCAGAAAAACAAAAAGTTATTGAAGCAGGCGGTTTGCATATTTTAGGAACAGAAAGACATGAATCAAGGCGTATTGATAATCAGTTGCGTGGTCGTTCAGGAAGACAAGGTGATCCTGGTTCTTCAATTTTCTTTATTTCTTTAGAAGATGATTTAGCTAAACGATTTGGTGGCGATAGAATGCAATCAATATATAATTTCTTTAAAGTTGGCGAAGATGAATGTTTACAAGCTAAAATGTTGTCAAGAGGAATTGAAAATGCACAGAGAAATATTGAAGGTAGAAACTTTGGTATAAGAAAAAATATATTACAGTATGATGATGTTATGAACAAGCAGAGAGAAGTTATCTATGCTGAAAGAAGAAAAGTATTAAAAGGTGAAGATGTCCATTCAGATATTTTAAAACTTTTACCTGATTATGTAGATGAAAACATTAAAAAAAGTATAGATAATGGTGAAAAACCTGAGAAATGGGATTTAGCATTATTAAACAAAAATTTAGAAGAAAAGTTATTGCCAGTAGGAACTGATTTTATTGATAAAAAGAAAACAGAAGATTGGGATTTTGAATATCTTTGTGATAAAATATTAGAAAAAACTATTGAAATGTATGAAGCAAAAATTGAAAAATATAAACAAAAAAAGATAGATTTTTCTGAAATTGAAAGAATTGTTTTATTGAAAAATGTTGATAATAAATGGATAGATCATATTGATTCAATGGATCAGTTAAGGAAAGGTATTGGACTGCGTGCTTATGGTAATGTTGATCCTGTAATATCATATAAACAAGAAGGTTTTGAAATGTTTGATAATATGGTAGAAAGAATACAAGAAGATACTGTATCTGTTCTTTTAAAGGGTGAGCTTGAGCGTGTTGTACAAACTAAAGTAGAAGAGAAAAAAGATTTAGTAACAAATGATACAGAAGCAAAACCTATTCAGGCAAAAGCTTCTACAACGGTAGGACGTAATGAACCTTGTCCTTGTGGTAGTGGTAAAAAATATAAAAATTGTTGTGGAAAATAGTATAAAAACTATAAATAAGCTTATAATTGAATAAAAAAACTAAATTTTCGTGCAAAATGCTTTGCACGAAAACTTTTAAATTAGAGAAATAAATTAAAGGAATTATTAAAAAAAAATATGTTTAAAGCTGACGATTACAGGCTTGAAGTTAAAAAATTGAAAGAAGATTTAAAAGATGCGGCACAGGCATTAATGATTGACAAGTTAAATGAAAAATTAAAAGATTTATTAATTGAACAAGAAAAGCCAGAAGTTTGGCAAGATTTAGAGTTGTCAAAAAGAATTGCTAGAGAAGTTTCTGTAATAACTACAAAAATTAATTCATACGCAAAAGTTGAAAAAGGTATAAATGACGCAGTGGAAATAATTGATTTAATTGAGGAGAGCGAAGAAGAAGAATTAGTACCAGAGCTTGACAAAATTATGAAAAAATGCGAAAAAGATACTGATACATTAATGCTTCAATCGCTTTTAAGAGATAAATATGATAATTCTAATGCTATATTAATGTTGCATTCTGGTGCTGGTGGTACTGAATCGTGCGATTGGGTACAGATGTTATATAGAATGTATGCAAGATATGCAGAAAAAAATGGATTTAATTTAATTGAACTTGATAAACTAGCAGGAGATGAGGCAGGAATTAAAAGTGTCGATTTTAAAATAGAAGGTTTAAATGCTTATGGATATTTAAAAGCAGAAAAAGGTGTGCATAGATTAGTTCGAATTTCTCCTTTTGATTCAAATTCTAGAAGACATACATCATTTGCATCATTAGAAGTAATGCCTGAAATACAGAATGATGATGAAATAATAATAAATTCGGAAGATTTAAGGGTTGACACATATCGAAGTGGTGGAGCAGGCGGACAGCATGTTAATAAAACAGATTCAGCTGTAAGAATAACTCATCTACCTACTGGAATAATTGTTCAATGCCAAAACGAACGTAGTCAAATACAAAATCGTGAAATGGCTTTAAAAATGCTTAAAAGTAAACTTTTAGCAAAACGTGAAAATGACCGTATTGAAAAAGCAAACGATATAAAAGGCGAAATTAAAAAAATTGAATGGGGAAGTCAAATAAGAAGTTATGTTTTTTGTCCTTATACTTTAGTTAAAGACCATAGGACAGGTTGCGAAACAGGAAACATTACTGCGGTTATGGATGGGGATATTGACGCGTTTATTATAGATTTTTTGAAAAAGTCATAAATAACAAAAAAAGCAATTTTTGGCTGTTTTTATATAAAAAATATAAGAAAAACAGCTTTTTTTATTGAAAATTATGAAATATTATGAAAAAATAAAACAATTAAATATAAAAGAAAACCCAATTATTTTAGGTATAGAATCATCATGCGATGAAACTTGTGCCTCAGTTATTTGTGGTAGGGAAATTATATCAAACGAAATTATGAGTTCAGCTTCAGAGCATGTAAAATTTGGTGGAGTTGTTCCAGAAATTGCATCACGTGCACATACAGAGGCAATATCTAAAGTTTGTGAACTTGCTTTGCAAAAAGCAGAAAAAAAGCTATCAGAAATTGATGCTATTGCAGTAACTTATGGAGCAGGGCTTTTAGGGGCGTTGCTTGTAGGTGTTTCTTATGCTAAAGCATTGGCTTTTTCATTAAATATACCTATAATACCTGTTAATCATATAAGGGGACATATTGCAGCTGCCTATCTTCAAGATAAAGAGTTGCAACCGCCGTATATTTGCTTATTAGCAAGTGGCGGACATACAGCAGTATTGAATGTAAAAGATTATTATAATTATGATGTTTTAGGACAAACTGTTGATGATGCGGCAGGTGAAGCTTTTGACAAGGTAGCAAGAATTTTAAAACTTGAATATCCTGGCGGGCCAAATATTGAAAAGTTAGCTAAAAATGGAGCAAATAATATAGTATTACCTAAAATGTTTTCAAATGATAAAAAGACTTATAATTTTTCATACAGTGGTCTAAAAACAGCTGTAATAAATTATTGTCATAATATGGATGAAAAAGGACAAGAATATAATAAAGCAGATGTTGCATATTCATTTCAAAAATCGGCAACTGATGTTTTAATTGAAAGAACAATGCGAGCAGTTAAAGAATGTAGTGTAAAAACTGTAGCTGTATGTGGCGGTGTTGCCGCTAATGGTTTTTTAAGAGATGGAATATTAAAAGAATGTATAAAAAACAATATAAAATTAATATTACCAGAAAGAAAGTTTTGCACAGATAATGCTTCAATGATTGCAATGGAAGGTTTATTGCAATATAAAATAAAAAACTTTGCAGACATTTCATTAAATGCAAAGGCATCAATAACGCTTTAATTTTTATGCATAAATATGTGTAATAATACAAAATTAATTGACAGTTTATATATAAAAATATATAATCTTTTTATATTTTCAAAAAAAAAGGAGAAAAAAATGAAAAAAATATTAAGTTTAATTTTATGTTTAGCAATGGCTTTTACAATGAGCACAGCTTTAACAGGTTGTAATGATGATACATTGTATGTTTATACTAATGCAGAATTTGCACCATACGAATTTATTGAGGGCGCTGATGTTGTTGGTGTTGATATGGAAATAGCAGAGGCTATTGCTGAAAAATTAGGTAAAAAAGTAAAAATAGTTAATTTGGATTTTGATGCTTTGACACCTCAATTATCAAATTTAAAAGACAATGAAATTATATTAGCAGGTATGACAATAACAGATGAAAGAAAAGAAAAGGCAGATTTTTCTGATCCTTATGCTACATCAATACAATATATAATATACGATAATACACAATCAGTAATTTTGGATACTATAGCAAAATTGGAAGGAAAAAAAGTTGGTGTTCAATTAGCAACAACTGGCGACTATATTATGTCAGATTTTACTGTTGATAATGGATATTTTGATTTAACAGTTAATCAATATTCAAGCGCTCAATCAGCAGCACTTATTTTATTAAAAGGTGAAATAGATGCAGTAGTAGTTGATAAACTTCCTGCAGAAATGATTGCAAATAATAATGAAAAACTCACTGCAGTTGCCGCATCTTATGAAGTAGACAATGAAAATATTTTTGCTTCTGAAAGTTATGGAGTTGCTGTAAAAAAAGGAAATACTGAATTATTAAGCACTATTAATACAGTAATAGCTGAATTAATTGCTAATGGTAAAATTATAGAATGGACAAACCAGTATTCAGGAATAGTAGCTTAAATTTAAAATTTGGAGCAAATAATGTTTAAAAAAATAGCGGATAGTTTTTATACTAGTTTAATCTATAAAGATAATTATAAAATTTATGTTTTAGGATTAAAAAATACTTTAATAATATCTTTGTTTGCAGTAATAATTGGCGTTGTTGTTGGTTGTTTAGTTGCAGTAGTAAGATATAATTCGCAAGCCAAAAAAAAATCTAATCCGCTATCTTTATTATGTGATTTTTATGTTATGCTAGTTCGTGGAACACCAGTAACTTTACAATTATTGATTTTATATTTTGTAATTTTTGATTTTATGAAATATCAACAAATATTAATTGGTGTATTAGCTTTTGGTTTAAATTCAGGTGCTTATGTATCAGAAATTATTAGAGGCGGTATTCTTTCAATTGATAAAGGTCAAATGGAAGCGGGCAGGTCTATGGGACTTACAGGCAAACAATGTATGTTGTATATTATAATGCCTCAAGTAGTTAAAAATACGTTGCCTGCAATTTTTAATGAATTTATTGCGCTTATAAAAGAAACGTCGGTTGTTGGTTATATTGGTGTTATCGATTTAACATTTGCAGGTAAATTGATACAAAGTGGTTATGCAGAAGCTTTTTTACCTTTATTTGTTGTTGCTGGTGTTTATTTAATAATAGTATATTTGATGACATTTGTTCTAAAAAAACTTGAAAGGAGGCTTTCAAGAAGTGATAGAAATTAAAAATATTAAAAAAAGTTTTGGTAATAC
>Ga0172378_10004604_pt1 | contig 12901 bp, 10 predicted proteins | sample GrowelOW332metaG_FD_119755 | JGI IMG/M metagenome (GOLD analysis project Ga0172378, IMG submission 119755) | Groundwater microbial communities from an aquifer near a municipal landfill in Southern Ontario, Canada - Pumphouse #3_1 metaG | ecosystem: Environmental > Aquatic > Deep subsurface >...
CTACGATTGGGATTGGGCTTTGGGGGCTGCGGATGAGAGCAAGAAGTTCGTGATGGCCAGCACGACTCCCCTCCAGACGACAGGTTTCCATGGCACTATTGGCAATAACGTTTATTGGGTGACTTATTTTGATTCTTCAAGCCTTGCCTATGATCAAAGCGGTTATATCACGAGCTACCTTCGCTCGGTCGATGATGGGGTAAATTCGGGTTATCTCGACATCGCCAATTACCAATCGCTTGTCGCTCAGGCCCCCGCTTCCTTAGGAAATGGCGATATTTCGAGTGTCGCGTCTTATATGCTGGCAAAGAAACAAACGATTGCGAATTCACGAAAATAACCAACAAAAATCCAGGCCCGTCCCTTTATGGATGTGGATGGGTTTTTTGTCTCGTTCCTTTTGTGAAACATACCTCTTTATTTCTTATTCCGATCGCGCTTGCCCTCCTTTCTTCTTGCGCCAAAAGGACGGGAGACGCTTTTGTTTCCAGCGGACTTTCCGTTATGGACTCAGCGCCTTCGACCCCAGGGACTTCGAGCGCGGACGCCATGCCGCCAACCTATGAGGATTTTTGGCTTTCTTCGAGCGATTTAAGCCTCTCTTTAACCTTCACGAACGCCTTGCTTTACGCCTTGAGCGACTCCGGCTATGACTCCGATGAGAAATACGCCGATCTTTATTTCCCCGCCACATTCAAGGCGACTTTGGCCGGCCAAACCTACACGTATGAAGAAGTGGGCGTTCGGATGAAGGGCAACACCTCCAGAGCGATGATTTGCTCCAGTGACGGCGCCATCAGCGATGTCTGCCATTTCAAGCTCTCTTTTAAATGCACCTTCTGCGATGAACTTTATCAACAGAGCGCTTTTGGCGCTTTTAAACGTACCTGGAGCGATTTTTCGGCGCGGAAGGAGCGCAAAGCTCACCGTTTTGCTTCGATGAGCAAACTCGATCTGATGTATCTTCCGCGCAACGCGTCGAATAACTCCTCCTATGCCACCTATTCGCAAGAGATGTATTGCTTCCACGTCTTTGAGCAAGAAGGCATCGTCGCCCCGAAAGCCAAATGGGCCAATCTGACCTTTAAAGACGATATGGCCAGCATAACCTCGTCTTATGAGGCGATTGAAGCGGTGGACGAAGATTTCATCAGCCACCATTTCTCTACCGAGAAAGCCGGGGGCGATCTCTATAAATGTTCGACTTACAAAAGCGGCTCCTCCTATGTCAAAGCGGACTTAACGGCCTCGGGTGCCCTCACGAGTGAAGGGACTCGCGTGAGCTTAGGCAAGATCGGGGTGGAGGATTGCTCCAACCTCTATCACCCGAACTATCAGCTCAAGACCAACGACGATGGCGAGAATAGCGACTTCTCCAAAATGGTTAATTTCATTATGGCGGTCAATAGCGTCAAAACGGGAGAATACCCGAAAAAGTCTCTTGAAAACGTTTTGGACGTGCAAGAATTCCTTACGTTCGAGGGGGGCCTCTTACACCTTGGGCAACTTCGATGACCAGCGGAATAACTACAACAACTATTTCATCTATTTCCGCCCGACTGACGCCAAGGCGGTCTACATCCCTTACGACTGGGATTGGGCTTTCGGCGGCAGCGTGATGTCCTCTTCGCAATCCACCCTCAAGCCTTACCACACTTCGACCACTCACGACATGAGCAATACCAACCCGCTATATTGGTGCACGATTCTTTCGAATCCTTCCTTGCAGTATTCGCTCGCCAATTATCGTTCAACCTACGCCTTGGCCATCAAGAAAGTGGTAAGCGACGCTTTCCTCGATGGCAGCACCTATTCTTCTTACGCGAATAGCCTCGCGGGATCGACTTTGAAGGAACTTTCGCAGGTCTCCTCTTATATGGAAAGCAAAAAGAGCGTGATCTCTTCAAGCCTTTGAGGCGCTTTTTCGTTGCCTCTTGATGAGGAAACGCTAAAATAGATAAGATTTTTACTTTCTTCTAAGGAGAAAACTGCGTTATGTCCCATATCCAAGGCGCTCTCGACGAAACGAAAACTGAGGCGATTTTCAAAGCGTATGAAGCCGATCCCAAAAACACGGTGGTCCGCCATGCCCTCAGCCGTAATAGCCTTTCAAGCGTTATTTACGATTCCTCTTCGCTAGCGGGCGTCGCCAACGAGTTCTCGCTCGATCTCAAAACTTTGCCCGTCGCCAATCAGCGGGCTTCGGGCCGCTGCTGGATTTTCGCCGGTCTCAATATCCTGCGCGAGAGAATCGCCAAGGAATGCGGACTCAGCAAGTTTGAGCTTTCGCAGAATTACATCTCGCTCTACGACAAAATCGAAAAGAGCAACTTCGCGCTCGAGACGATCTTGAAGCTCGGCAAGCGCGATCACGATGACCGCGAACTCGCCTTCATCCTCCATGATCCGGTCAGCGATGGCGGCCAGTGGGACATGTTCGTCAACGTGGTCAAGAAATACGGCCTCTTGCCCCAAGAAGTGTTCCCTGAGACTTTCCAGAGCAACAACACGATGGAAAGCGATCGGCTCGTCAATGCGGCAATCCGCGGGTTTGCCGCCGAAGTGGCCCCTTTGCTGAGAAAGGAGCAAATCAAGGAGGCCCGCGCCCTCAAAGAGGCGACGATGGAGAAGATCTATGGCCTCTTCCTTTCCGCCTTTGGCGTTCCGCCGAAGACTTTCGCCTTCGAATACACAAATGACAAGGGCTATCACGTCGAAGAAGAGCTGACTCCGCTCGCCTTCTTTGAGAAATATATCGGCGATTCGATCGATGAGTATCAGTCGCTCATCAATTCGCCGACCGCCGATAAGCCTTTTCTCAAGAATTACACGATCGATTATCTCGGCAATGTGGTGGAAGGCAAGATGATTAACCACCTCAATCTACCGATGGCGCGCGTCAAAGAGTTGATCTTGGCCCAGCTAAAGGACGGACTTCCCGTTTGGTTCGGGAGCGATGTTGGCTTCTACCGCGATCGGCAGGGTTTTGCTTGGGATTCGCACAGTTTTGATTACCTTTCAAGCTTCGGCATCGATATCAAATTCGACAAAGGAATGATGCTCGACTACGGCCATTCGGCGATGAACCACGCGATGGTTATCACCGGAGTGAATTTGCTCAAGGATAAGCCAAACCGTTGGAAGATTGAGAACTCCTGGGGTGGCGATAACGGAACGAATGGCTACTACGTCATGAGCCAAGGCTTCTTCGATACCTTCGTTTACCAGGCGGTGGTGTTAAAGAAGTATTTGAACGAGGAGGAGAAAGCGGCGATTGCCCAAGAGCCAAAGCATCTTCATCCGTGGGATCCGATGGGCGCTTTAGCCGATTAAACGAAGAGGCGAAACGCTCGAGGCGTCTCGAGCGTTTTTCTTTTTTGATCGCCTCTTCGCCTTTTTCCGAATCGTTTGTCGACCGATAAAAGGATTTTCGCGATTCGCTTTCGGCTCGGAGCTCTTCAAAACGAGGGCGCTAATCCTTGGATAGTAACAGATAAAAAGTAAAATTATAAATAAATTAAGAATGATTATCACCGATAAAAATATTGTTTCATTATCGAAAAAAATAGGATTGAAAAATAATAGTCTATCTAAGTGTTAATATCGTTTAAATCTTATGTAAAACGTTATATCACTTTAAAAATAGAGCGAGACTCTTGCAGTTTTCCAATAAAAGAGGTCTCCTTTTCTTTTATCTAGTAGAAGGCAAATTTATGAAACACACGATTTATCCCTTACTCTCCCTCGCCTGTCTCGCTCTTCTCTCCGCTTGCGGGTCGAATCTTTCTTCGAGTTCAGCCGCTTCAATGACGAGCGAAATGACTTCTTCGAAAACCACCTCGCCTTCCACCTCGGCTTCGACGATTGCCAGCGTGACCTCGAGCGATCCGGCCGAGGTTTATGGGGCTTTTTCGATCGTTCAGACATCGAATGGAACCGCGCCGGTCTACGATGCGGCCACTTCAACCTGGACGATTGGAGTCAGTTCGAGCAAGGCCCTCTATGCCGTTAAAGGCTATCTCCAAGGCCGAATCGTCATTGCCAACCCCGACAATCTCGCTTCGTTTAAAGGCGTCGTCTTGGAATTGAACGGGGTTTACATCGAAGGCAACAGCGAGACGGATTACGCGGTTGATTTTACGCTTTCGGGAAAATACCTCGCTCTCGAAAGCGCGAGCGGGACCGCCAACGTGATTAGGAATACGGCAGGCGCCATCAATAGCGAAAACAACCTTCGCTTTGGCGGGGAAGGGAAACTCGTTCTCATTTCGACCACGGGACATGGCGCCAAAGCGGACGACATCCTCTTCTATGGCTCGAGCGATGTGACAATCGCCGCCGCAGCAGATGGGCTGCACGGCCATAACTTCTATACCAACGACGGCGAGAGCACCCCGAGCGAATATACCGGCACCCTGACGATTCAAGGCGTCCAAGAGCAGGCCCTCGATTTTTGCGATGGCAGTGGAACTGCCGAAGATCCTTGGAGCGGCGAAATCATCGTCGATCCCGGTGCGAAAATCGTGATTGACATCGCCCAAAATGTCGCCCGGGTCAACACGGCATTCGTCATCGAGGGCTCCATCGTTGCCACCACGATTTTAGACGCAGCGCCGATTATCACCAAGAATTCGGGTTTTTTGATCGTTACCGTCGCCGATGGAGCGGTCTTCACGGTCAACGGAACCGCAATCGCCAGCGAGACCCTCTAAGGGGCAAAGGAGAGAACCCGTGAAAAAGAAAAACGCGATGGTGAAGTGGCTCATTCCGCTGGCGACGGGCGCTTTGATTCTGAGCGGCTGCACGCTCAACGGCGCCTCTTCCTCCGCCATGATGACCATCATAGCCGATTCTTCGGCGGGGGCCGGGAGCGCGGAGACGACCGGCAACACCTCGGCCTCCTATCAGACGGCTTCGAGCAGCCCCACTTCGACGGACTATACGCCCGAAGATGGCGAAGCCGTCATTGCCTTGGCCGATGGGGCTTCGACTTCTTCCTCGAACGACGTCGCGATCGACAACAGCAAAAACCAGATTGTGATCTCGGCGGTTGGAGCCTATGTCCTGAGCGGCAGTTTGAGCGATGGCTCGATCATCGTGAGCGCCGAAGAGACAACGAATGAAAACACCGTCGAACTCATCCTCAATGGCGTTTCGATTGCCAATAAAGGCAGCAAGAGCTACGCCATTATGACTTCCGCTGGCACGACCACGATGTATCCGGGCCCGATTTATTCAATCCATAGCGCCCATCTCGACATCAAAGCGCTCAAGGATTCGGCCAGCGTGATCGTCGATTCGCGAAGCGAGAGCGTCGAAGTCGGCGATGATAACGCAGCGATTTTTTCCAACAAGAAATTGCAGATTAAAGGCGCCGGATCGCTCAATGTCTCTTCCTCCTATCATAGCGGACTTGCCAGCGATTCGAAGATTGAGGCGGCCAAGTCGACTTTGGCTGTCAGCGCCTATTCGCACGCGATTAAAGCTCATGATTCGATCATCTTAGGCGGAGCCGAGGATCTTGGCTCTTTCACTTTGACTTCGAGCGAGGCGGACGGAACGTGCATCCGGGTCGACGAAGACAACGAAGTGACAGCTCCGATTTATGGGAATAACGCGACGGATGACGACATCGCTGGCATCGAGATCAAAGACGGCGCTTACGTCATCTCCGCGAAAGGCAACGCGATCTCCTCGGAAGCCTACGTCTACATGGAAGGGGGCAATGGCAGCGTCGTTTCGAGCGGGGGCAAGGGCATCAAAGCCCAGCTCAATCTCTTCATCGACGGCGGCGATTTCACGATCAAGGCTCCCGCGGATGACTGCATCCATGCTTCGACGGGCGCGTTGACTGCCAATGGCGGAAACTATATTCTGACGACCGGAACCTCAAAAGGTTGCCAAGGTCTCAAAGCCGAGACGATCGTCACGATCAACGGCGGTTTTTTCGCCATCACCTCTTCCTATGAAGGCATCGCGGCCCACAAGATCACGGTGACGGGCGGCACGACGAGCGTCGTTTCGAGCGATGATGGCTGGAGCGCGGGCGGGACGAACGAGCAGACTTCGAGTGCTTGTGCCGTCGTCATTAGCGGCGGCTTCAACTCCGTCTACGCCGGCGGCGATGGCATCGATTCGAATGGCTCCTTCGCCATTAGCGGCGGCACCACGATTGTGGCAGCGCCGAATAGCGGCGGGGATGGTCCGCTCGATTCGGGCGATAATTATGCGATCACCATCACCGGCGGCAACCTTATCGCCTATGGCGTAAGCGGCATGACTGAGAGCCTCTCAGGCAGTCAGAACTCGGTGGTTCTCTTCTCTCACGCTTCCTTCGCCCAGAACAACTACTACGTGATTGTCCAAGGCTCGAATCAGTGGGCGGTGAAGGCTCAGCGAGAGACCAATTCGACGATGGTTTGCTCTCTTTCGGACTTCGCAAGCGGGGCGGTGGAAATCGATGAAGCGAGCGACGTCAGCGTCGCTTCGACGCTCTTTGAGGCAGGCTTCTTCTACAAAATCAGTTCCTACGCCTCGGTGAGGGCCCTCTATAGCGGCAGCTTTGGCGGGGCGAATAATAGTCATCTCTCGAGCGGCTCCTCCTAAGGCGGCGGCCCTGGCGGTGGCGGCCCGGGACGTGGTTAAATTACGATAAGCAAAAGGCCCGAATGCAATCGCGCCTTTCTTTTTGTCAAAAGAATCTTCCCCTTGTCACTCAAGGCTCGCCCTACTAAAGTTAAGCCTATGAATCACATCGTGATTGATAAACTTTCCAAAACCTACAATCCTCATCTCGAAAATGAGGTCAAAGCCCTCGATCAGGTCTCCTTTCGTCTAAACGAGGGCGATTTTACAGTGATTTTAGGCGCGTCGGGGGCTGGCAAAAGCACCTTGCTCAACATTCTCGGCGGGATGGATAGCGCCACGAGCGGCTCCTATCTTGTCGATGGGCAGGACGTCGCCCAATATAACGTGAAGCAGCTTCAGCAGTTTCGCCGCAATGACGTCGGCTTTGTTTTTCAATTCTACAATCTGATGCCGAATCTGACCGCGCTTGAAAACGTCCAGCTGGCCGCCTCGGTCGTTTCCGATTCCTTCGATAGCAAAAAGACGTTGATTGATGTCGGACTCGGCGGCCGAATCGCCAATTTCCCCTCCCAGCTCTCGGGCGGCGAGCAGCAGCGGGTTGCGATTGCCCGCGCCATCGTCAAGAACCCGAAGCTCCTTTTGTGCGACGAACCGACCGGCGCCCTCGATAGCAAGACCGGCGCCTCGATCATCAAACTTCTCTATGACGTGGCCGAAACCTACCGCAAAACGGTCGTTTTGGTTACCCACAACTCGAAAATCGCCAGCTGCGCGAAGCGGCTGATTCGGATCAGCGACGGCCGCTTATTGAGCGATGAATTTCAAGAGCATCCGCTCAAACCCGAGGAGATCTCTTGGTAAGATGGCGGAGAAGAAAAGCCGATTTTCTTCGTTCAAGCCCCTGTCATTCCTCACGAAGATGGGTCGGCGTGAAGTCAAGAGCCACTGGGCTCAGTTTTTGGCAATCATCGGGATCGGCGGGGTCGCGGTCACTCTCTTTGTCGGCCTTTTGGCCAATGCCGAATCCATCGAAAAACGGGTCAGCCAAGCCTACGACGAAGGCAATATGGCGGATCTTTGGGTCACGACCTCCGCGAGTCGGACGATTGACTATGCTTCGATAAGTTCCATCGTCGGAGAGGAAGGCGAGGTCGATACTCGTTTTGAAGCGCCCGGTCGCTTTGCCCGCAATAGCATTTATACGGTCATCACCCCTAAAATCCCCGTCATATCCCACCCTTATGAGATCGTGGAGGCTGCTCCCGAACAAACAGACGACCATTTTGTTCTGGTCGACTATTCGCTTGCCCATTCGACCGATGCCTCTTCGAGCGCCAAGTTCCAAGTCGGGCAGGGCCTTGCGATGTCCTACGACGTTTCAAGCCTCGCGGATTACCTCGACGACGAGAGCCTCGCGGTCTTGGATTCGTTCGTGAAAAGCGGGGGCGAGAATATCTTCCGTTCCCCATCGATCGAACTCACTTACACGATCACCGGGATCATGCGCTACCCCGAGAACGTGACGAAAGCCTCATATAACACTTCGACCTTTTTGATTGATGATGCGACCTTTAAAGCGGCGCTGGATGCTCTTCTCCAAGATAATTTCATGAGCGCTGGGGTTGCCCTGCTCTATCAAAAAGCGGGCAATTCCACCCTTCATTGGGGCAGCGCCAACACTTATCCCTCTAGCGCCTTTGCGAAGCCCAATCAGTATCTCGTCACCCTCAAAGACGACGCGAAGATCGACGACATCAAAGCCAAGATTTCCACCTATTTCGCCGCCGACACCAATAGCCCGCTTCTTTCGATTAACGATCGCGACAATATGCCTTTCGTCATCACGATGGCCAACGACGTGAAACAAGCGCGCCAGTTCACCTTTGTTTTCCCCTTCGTTTTCTTCTTCGTCGCCATCCTCGTCATCTTGACGACGACCTCGCAGATCATCTTGAAAGAGCGGACGCAGATCGGCACGATGAAGGCTCTTGGCCTCTCCAATCACGAAATTTACGCCCACTACATCGCTTTGACTCTCTCGATCGTCGGCATCGGCACTCTGATTGGCGAGATTCTCGGCCCGATTATCATTCCCTTCATCTTGGGCCAGAAGTACGACATTCTCTATACTCTCCCCGCCCGCAGCTATACCTTCCCGATTCTTTACGGCCTTCTCACCGCCGCATTTTTCCTTGGCGTCGCCGGCCTCGTCACCTTTTTGGTTTGCCAGAAAGAAGTCGCGCTAAAACCCGCCGAGAGCATGCGCCCAGCCGCCCCGAAGATGAAGGAGCATGTCAATAAAGTCAACCTCAAGAAGTATCAGGCCCATTTCCTTTCACTCAAAATGGCATTCCGCAACATGAAGATCGATCTTGTGAAATCGTTCATGGTGGTGGCAGGGGTGATGGGCTGCACCGCCCTATTGGTCTGCGGCTATGGCATCGAAGACACGATCGCCTATGGCAAGAATAACGATATGGCGATGGGCTCGATGGCCAACGATGCGGTGGTGACCCTCACCTTCAGCGCCCCTCAAAGCGAAGAAAAGATCGAAAAAGACATCAAGGAACGCTATAACCTCGTCGCTGGCTTCGAGCCGATGACCCGCAGCGCCAGCACCATCCGTTTGGCCGAGGATGAGGGCCGTCAGAGCGACAGCAGCGTCTATATCGTCGGCAAAGGGCAAAATGAGCATTCGCACATGGCCTGGGCTGATCAGATCCCTGACGACCAGATCGGCATCTCCGACAAAGTGGCCCAAGAAACCGGGGCCAAAGCGGGCGACCTCCTCCGTTTTAGCTATGGCTCGAGCAGCTATGAAGCCCAGGTGGCTTTGGTTTACAAAGCCTTCGTTTTCAATGGGGTTTTAGTCCATGCCGACGCCCCGATTTTCGCCTCGAGCAACCCGATGAGTTTCCAAGGCTGCTACATCGACTGCAAGACCCTCGAAGGCAAGTCGACCCTCGAATCCGCGGAAATTTTAAAGGAGCAATTCCAAGGCGGCTATGCCGAAGCGGAGGATCCGGAGTATAAGGTTGCCGGCCTCTCTTATTTGATCGAAGCGGATACGACAGCTGACTGGGCGAGGCAAATCGACGACATCATGTCGGGCGTTCACATCATGACGAACGCAGTTAAGGTTTTCGCCATCATCTTGGCCATTGTCGTCCTTTATAATTTGGCCCTCTTGAACTTCCGTGAACGGACCCGGGATATCGCCACCCTCAAAGTCCTCGGTTTTACCAAAGCCGAAATCGCTTCTTCCTTGCTGTGGGAGACAATGAGCTTGACCGCGCTCGGGGTTTTGTTTGGGATGCTTCTTGGCTATCCCTTTCTCTTGGCCGTCCTGAAGCTCAATACGGTTCAGCTCGTTCAATACCAGTATCATATTTTCCCTTTAACTTACGTTTATTCCTTCTTGTTGACATTCATCGTGGCTTTCGCCGTCAATGCGTTCCTCTCCTATCGGACGGGCAAGGTGAAGATGGTTGAATCGCTCAAGAGCGTCGAGTGAGCTTGCCGTTGCATTCTTGTTGCCTCTTCGCCGCGGATGGTTATACTGAAATCAAGGAGAATAAATATGGCAGAAAAGAAAGTTCAGAAGTATCGTTGCACGGTTTGCGGAGCCATTGTGGTTCCGAATCCGGATGGCTCTTGCCCCGTTTGCGGCGCTCCAGGCGACATGCTCGTTCCCGTCGATGAAAATGGCAACGACATTCCGCAAGACTGAAGAATGAAAAGACTGGGCTCCTGCGGGAGCCTTTGTTTTGAGAAAGGAGAAAAAACCGATGTTATCCCGAAAAATTGCGATTGTGGGGGATGGGGCGGTCGGCAGCAGCATCGCCTATACTTTGATGCTGGGCCATGCGGTCAACGAGATCGTCATCATCGACGTCAACCAAGCCAAAGCCGAAGGCGATGCTCTCGACATGGCCGATGGCATGTCCTTCTTAGCGGTGCCGAAAATCATTCGCGCCGCCGGTTACGAAGGCTGCGAAGGAGCCTCGATCATCGTCATCACGGCTGGGGCGGCCCAGAAACCCGGCGAAACCCGGCTTGATCTTTTGAACAAGAACGCGGGGATCTTCAACACGATCATCGATTCGATCAAGCCGCACCTCGGCCCGGACACCATCGTCCTCGTCGTCTCCAATCCGGTCGACATCTTGACCTATTTCACCTATAAGAAACTCAACATCTCCTCAGCCCGGGTGATGGGGAGCGGAACCGTCCTCGACACCTCGCGTCTCAAGACGGCGATTGCCAACGACACCAAAATCGATCCGCGCTCGATCCACACGATGATCGTCGGCGAGCATGGCGATAGCGAAGTGGCAGTCTGGAGCGCCACCTCGGTCGGCGGGCTCGCTCTCACGAATTATTGCGCCAAGTGCGGCAAATGCTCGGGTCACAACATGGCCCAACTCAATGCCCTCCACGAGCAGGTAAAGAACGCCGCCTATACCATCATTGCCAAGAAAGGGGCGACCTTCTACGCCGTCGCTTTGGCGGTGAGCCGGATTGTCAGCGCCATTCTCAATGACGAGAACAGCGTCTTAACGGTTTCGACCTATGTCGAAAACGAATTCGGCGGCCTGCTCCAAGACCTCTATCTTTCCCTCCCCTCCGTCGTCAATAATCATGGGGTCGAGAAGATCTTACGCCCCGACTATAGCGAAGGTGAAAAAAGCGCGCTTGTCACGTCAGGCTTAGCCCTCAAAGAAAAGTTGAAGGATCTGCCGCTATAAAACGAGAGCCCCGAACGCCTATCTTCGGGGCTCTTTTTTATTTTGATGGCGGATTTGCTGGGGTTATTTGCTGATGTAGTAATCAAGGAAGGCTTTGATCAGGGGATCGTGATAGACGGCGGCCTTGTCATAGTTCCAGAAATAAGAGGTTTCTGCGCCATGGACATACGTGGTGATGTCGCTCTCGGAAATCGCCTGCAAAGACGCGTTCGTCAGGAAGTTTGTCACCTCGTTCTTTGCTAAGCTTGAGAAGAATTCGTGGTTTCGGCTTCCGTCCCAGTAGCTCTCGCTTACTTTATAAAGGGAACTTCCTTCTCCAATGGCGAGAGTGTCGTTATCGTAGACGTCGGCATCATCGACGCTGCCATTCGAATAATGAAGGAAAGTCGGAACGTAGCCGCTATCAAAACCGAATGGGGTCGCCTCGCTCTTGGCTAAGCCATACTTAGCCTTGAATTCATTCCATTGAGCCATGCTTGCCGCGGTCGCTGCGGTCGTGCCATCGGTTGGGTCGTGGATCCCGGGGACATCGCAATCGATCACGTAGCTTTCGGCATGGATGCTGGCATTGTAGGTTTTGAGAAAATGGTCAGAAAGATAACGGCAATCCCCGCAGCGGTCACGGAAAAAGCCGATTGTGCACTGATCTAAGCCGTTAAAGGAGGAGGCATCGACAACGATTTTCTCAAGCTGCAAGACGTCGATGTAAAGCATCGAAGAGAAACTAACGCGAGCATTCATCCAGTTTTTGAAGGTGGCGGCATCATTGCTCCAAGCGTCATTCTCGCCTGCGCGTTGCCGCTGATACTTGAGGGCGCCGTTTTCAAAGATGGCGATGCTTTCATTCCCTTGGTTGGCTGAGATTTTAAGGTCGTAGGTCTTTTTGCCATCGCCATTGAACTCCGTCGGGTTGATGGCATAGATGAAGGCATTGGTGGATTGGATATACGATTCCAGGGTGCTCTTGAAATAGAAAAAGCAAGTGCAGTCGGTGGTGACGTCCCCGATAAAGAGGACGAAACTGAGTTTGCGGTCATCGACGAAACCGGCCAGATCGCTATAGCCGATCACTTTCACGTTGCCCGCTTTGTATGTGCGGGAGGTCGGCTCATAGTCCCACAAAGGGAGAGCGGCATCGTATTTGCGGCCAAATTCCATCGCGATGGGCGTCACGTTTTCCGTGGAACAAGCGCTTAGGCCGCCAAGGAGAGAAAAAGCCGAAAGGGCTAGGAAAAGATATTTGCTTTTATTCATAATGACGATTATGCACGCGCGGGCAGGCGAGTGCAATAAAACATTCTGCAGTTCCTTTTCGAACAAATTGAAGAACAAACGAAAAGAAAAATAGAAGAATTATCAAAAAATAACGTCGTTCTCTTTTTCAAAATCCCTAGCAAAAAGCCATTGGATTTATCAAAAAAGTGTTTTGCAAGAAAACGAGGCAATTTTTGTTAACGAATTGTATTGAATTTTCTTTGCGTTAAGTGCATATTTTTTCGCGTCAAGAATTCCGGCTCCTATCGAGCGGACTATTGGCATTCGTTTCCGCTAAATCTGGTCAGCCC
>Ga0172378_10004605_pt1 | contig 12900 bp, 10 predicted proteins | sample GrowelOW332metaG_FD_119755 | JGI IMG/M metagenome (GOLD analysis project Ga0172378, IMG submission 119755) | Groundwater microbial communities from an aquifer near a municipal landfill in Southern Ontario, Canada - Pumphouse #3_1 metaG | ecosystem: Environmental > Aquatic > Deep subsurface >...
AACAACGCAGGGCCTCCGCACGGACCTCGTTATCGCTATATCCAAGGGCCACCTCGTCCATATTCCGAATCCGCTGCTCCGGCTTCTGGCTGGGCATGGCCTGAGGGGGGATGGCAGCCTTTTCCTTGGGACTCGGTTCCCTCTTGCTGTACTTCAAGACTATTTCCCGAGCCTGCTCGTCCAATATCTTGGGATCCCTGTACATATTACGCTTCTCCTTGGGGAATATTCAGCCCGATATGACAACGATGATGATTCTCCACTTCCTGGTTCCTGAAGGTCCCAAGACGATTAAGCATATTGTCCCAATCAACCAGATGCCCATCGAACTCAGGGCCATCGACGCACACGAACTTGGTCTCTCCGCCAACCGAGACACGGCATCCTCCGCACATACCGGTCCCATCGATCATGATGGTGTTCAGGGAAACGATTGTATGCACGTTGTATGGCTTCGTGGTCAAAGCACAGAACTTCATCATTATTGGAGGCCCTATGACCACAACGCAATCGGGTTTCCAAGTCTCACACAATTCCTTCAACGGCTCGGTAACCAAGGCCTTTCGACCATAGGAACCATCATCCGTGACCACAATAAGATCATCGGCGATCCGTCTCATGGCCTCCTCCATGATGAGCAGGCCTTTGGTCCGGGCACCAATGATAATCTTCACCTCGTTGCCCTTCTGTTTCATTGCCTGGGCGATGGGAAAAAGAGGTGCGACCCCGATGCCTCCGCCGACACAGACGACCTTGCCAAACTTATGGATATCGGTCGGCTTTCCAAGGGGCCCGAGCACATTGGGAATCTCATCCCCCACATTCAGATATGCCAAATGGTGCGTACTTTCGCCCACGGCCTGGAAAATAATGGTTATCGTACCTTTCTCAGCATCCGCATCGGCGATGGTAAGGGGGAAACGCTCATTGAAATCACCTCCAAGCTGGATGATGATAAACTGGCCAGGCTTGCGGACCTTGGCTATCAGAGGAGCCTCAAAAACCATTCTGAATACTTCCGCGGAGAGTTTTTCTTTTTCGAGAATCTTATGCATACTGCCCTCTTTGCATTCTTTACACTAAAGCTAAACTTGTGTAACCATACTACATATCGGTGTGATCACTAGGTACTACCATACCCATTTATGCCTGGAGTTTCCAGTAGGCATAGGAAAAAAACAGGAGGAAATATATGATCAGAAAACGAGAGGAAATGCCAATAAACATCCTTGAGCACATGAGAGGGGGGGATAAGGAGGTCGAGCAATTGGAGATCATGCCCAAAGGGACAGTCCGACATTGCAGGATGTTCAGCAAGATGACCTTGGCCTTTGGCTCATCCATCGGCAGACATCAGCATGTAGGGGAAACGGAATACTACTGGATTCTCAGCGGAGTGGGCATCGTGACTGAAAACGACGGGGAGCATACGGTCGTCCCTGGCGACGTGGTTATCACCGGGAACGGGGCGGAGCACGCCATACGCAATGAGGAAAAGGAGGACCTGGTCTTCCTCGCCCTGATTATCCTCGACTAGTAGTTCGCACGGGCCTTGTCCAATTCGAGCACCAATTCGGAACGCAACCATGCAGGACTGAGGAGGGTCGCGCTGTCTCCCAACTTCAGGACCCATCGTTTCAGGCCCAAGCGGCCACGGGTTGTGACCGTGAACAGTTCGGTGCCATCACCCTGCTCCTCCAGCATCACGCTCTCGGGCCAGATACGTTTCCTTACACTCCAGCCCTCCTCCTTGCTGAGCTTGACCACAGCGGTGAACTGACTACTGTCCAGGACAATGCCAAAAGGATCTTGCAACAACTGGAATGAATCATAGTCTTTCTCGGGGACGAACGAGGTCTTCCCTTCTATTGCGAGACTTTCGATTCGATCCAAGGCAAGGATAACCAGTTGCTGGGACTGACAGATAATACCATAACAATACACGACTGACTCATAAGCAAAACAGCACAAGGGATAGATTTCATAGATATGTGACTCACGGCCAAAGGGAGTAAGATAGGACACCCTGCACACATTCTTGTCAGCGATGGCCTTCATCAGTTTCAGAAAGAAATCCTGTTCCTCAAATTTCCATATTCTTGCAATATCATTGAACTTGATAAGGACTGGGACCTTGCCTTCCACATTGGGGATTGGCTGGACATTGTCCAGGGAACTTTGGGCCAGGGACTTAAGTTTGTTCTGTACAAGTTGTCCAACCCAAGGTTGCAAAAAAGGAATCGTCGATGTCTTCTGCAACAAAATCTGGAACAGGATATCGTCCTCTTCAGTGAATTTCATGTTTGAAAGGGAAACGTTCTCGTGAATATGGTTGTTCTTCAAATGATAGGACACCTCCCTGCCTTTCAAGGTGGGTTCGTTCTTCAGTTCAAAACCATTTTCCTGAAGCTTCCCTATGACACGGAAGGCAGTCCGCCGTGATATATTCAACCGCTCTTCCAGTTGAACAATAGTTGCACCTTCCTTCCTGGCCATTAAACTCGAGGCAATTACCATTTGCTGAAAGTTACTGGACATGCAAGTTTCTCCCCATAAATAAATTATATCATAGCAAAAATTGAATTGCATCGAAAAAGAACCAATCGGATGGAAATGGCATAAAAAGGATAAAAAAGTAACCATTGTCTCCAAAAAAGGAAAGGGATAACGACATGAATGAGGCCACCGAAGAGGTGCAAGTCTCAACGGTGGCCTCATTGTACAAGGTAACCTATTCTTTAGTTGTTTTGATCGCTTCCGATCTTAATCGTTATCCTCTTGGGCTGGGCAAGTTCCTTCTTGGGAAGCGTGACGGTAAGCACCCCATTCGCGAATTTCCCCTCGATGGCGGACTCATCCACATCCTCGGGAAGACTGAACGAACGGGAGAAACTCTGGTAACAACGCTCGCGCATCAGGTATTTCTTCGCATCCTTCTCTTCCTTCTGGCTCTGTTTCACAGAAGACAGGCGAAGCACATGCTTCTCAACATTCACCTCAACCTCATTCTCCTTGTAACCAGGCAGCTCGGCCTCAATGACATAATCCTTGTCATTCTCCTGGATATCCACCGCAGGAACTGAGGAAGGACCAAGTCCGAAACCAGTCATCATGTCATTGAACAAGGACTCGAAATCATTGACCATTGGATAATTTTGATTGCTATTCATAATGTATTTCATTTGAGCGCCTCCATGCGTATTCATATTCTTTTCTGTAGCCTTTCTGGCTACATAAATAGATTTGCATTAAGTATGCCAACTCTTATGAAATATAAATAATTACTTATAATATAACATATAAGATAAAATACCACCATCAACAATCAAGCATGAAGCAATACCCTGAAGTGTCAAAAAACTACAGCAAGCCTTCAAGGAAGGACATACAGGGTCAGAGTGGCCCCCTGCTACGAAAAGCCAGATACCACATAGGGTCAAAATGACACAACGGGTCAAAAATGCTATGCAAAATAGGAATACGCACCTTCAAACAAAGCCCTGTCCTCCTTATAGGGAGTATTGCGATAAAGGAAGGAACCACAACGCTCGCTATGGGCCATGCGACCAAAGACACGACCATCGGCACTGGTTATCCCTTCCACAGCCCAGAACGAACCATTGGGATTATAGGGCAAGTCCATGGTGGCATTCCCTTCCTCATCGACATACTGGGTCGCTATCTGCCCTTTCCTGGAGAGAGAGGCAAGGACCTTCTCGCTGGCGACGAACCGTCCCTCCCCGTGACTGATGGGAAGCATCCGCACATCCCCTACCTGGTACTTGGACAACCAAGGGGAGAGCGTACTGCAGATCCTGGTCCTGACCAGCATAGATTGGTGCCTTCCAAGCGTATTGAATGTCAATGTGGGGCTATCGGCAACGGGCTCGACTATCCTCCCATAGGGAAGCAAGCCCAGCTTCACCAGAGCCTGGAACCCATTGCAAATTCCTCCGACCAAACCCAAGCGGCGCTCCAAGAGAAGTGTTATCTGCTCACTGATCGCAGGATTGCGAAGGAACGAGGCTATGAACTTGCCCGAGCCATCCGGCTCATCCCCACCAGAGAAACCCCCTGACAAGAAAAGCACCTGGCTATCCTCCAGCTCCTTTGCAAACTGATCGGCGCTTTGCTCAACAGCCTGCTGGGAAAGATTGTTGACAACAAACACTTTACAAGAGAAGCCCTCACGTCCGAGGGCCTTGCAAAGATCATACTCGCAGTTGGTTCCGGGAAACACGGGAATAAGCACCTTTGGTCCGGTTATATGCAGATTCCTTGCACATGTATGATTCTTCTGCGCATAGGAGAGCGTCTCAATCTTGCTTTCCTTATTCCCGCTGTACCGGGGATAGACGCTTTCAAGAGTGTTCTCATAGGCATCCTGGGCCAAGGACAGGTCCACATCCAGCCCTTGCCCCGTCAATCTGTAGGAACCCTGGGTATGCCCAAGAAGAATCCCCCAATCAAGGGCTTCGGTGGTCTCGACCAGGAGGGACCCGTATCTCTTGGAGAACAGATCCTCATCACTTTCCAGAACAAATCCGATACGATTGCCAAAACCAAGTTTGACCAAAGCCTCTGCAATCCCCCCGAACCCCACGGCGTAACTGGAAACCACCACTCCGCTTTGGGTCAGCTCATGTACTTTCTTGAACAGGGAGAGATGCTCTTCCCCTTCCAGGAGATAGACACAATGACCTATGCCCCCAAACTCATTGGCGATGACCTTGCCAGCCTTGTTCATGGCAACTGCGAAGCTTACCAAGGTAGGAGGCACATCCAGAGCTTTGAAACTCCCGCTCATCGAGTCTTTTCCTCCGATAGCGGCGACCCCCAATTCCAACTGGGCCTGCAAGGCACCAAGAAGAGCGCTGAAAACCAATCCCCATTTCCGTTTGTCATGCTCCACCTTGCCAAAGAACTCCTGCAAGGAGAGATATGCATTCCCAATCGAGCATCCACTTGCCACCAGCTTGGCAAGGCTGTGGACAACCGCCAGGTAGCCTCCCAGGAAAGGATCCTGCTCCAGAAGATACGGATCGCATCCATAACTCATCACAGAGCAATCCTCCGTCTCTGTGAAGGAGGGGAGCAAGGAGCACATCACCTGGGTCGGACTCTTCTGTTTCCTGCCTCCAAAAGGCATGAGCACCGTACCACAGCCGATGGTGGAGTCGAAACGCTCGGCCAGGCCCTGCCTGCTGCAGATGTTCAGGTCCCCCATGAGGGAAAGGATTTCCTCATTGGTCGCCGGTCTCTTTCTGTCGTTTGGAATTTCTCTTCGAGATACCCATACCCCCTCGTGCCTGCTTGCCCCGTTGGTATCCAAAAAGCTTCGGTCTATATCCACGATAACCTGGCCGTGGTGTTTCATCACCAGGGCTTTGCGTCCTGTAACCGTAGCCACAGCAGTGGCTTCCAGGTTCTCCTCATACGCCAAGGCGCAGAAAGCTTTCACATCCCCTCTCTCCAGGACCACCGCCATACGTTCCTGGCTCTCGCTTATCGCCAGCTCCGTGCCTGTGAGCCCCTGATATTTCACCGGGACAAGATCCAAGTCAATGCATACGCCCTCGGCCAGTTCCCCAATGGCCACGGACACCCCGCCTGCGCCAAAGTCATTGCATCGCTTGATCAGGAGGGACGCCTTGGGATTTCTCAATAGCCTTTGGAGTTTCCTTTCTTCCGGTGCGTTTCCTTTCTGCACTTCCGAGCCGCATTCCCGTAAGGAGTTGCCGTCATGGCTCTTGGAAGAACCGGTGGCTCCTCCACACCCATCACGGCCGGTGCGACCTCCAAGAAGCACAATGACGTCCCCCTCGATTGGCTCTTCCCTCCGTACATTCTTGGCGGGTACCGCTGCGATGACCGCACCAAGTTCCAGATGCTTGGCCCGGTAGTTCTCGTGGTAGAGCTCATCCACAAGACCGGTGGCCAGACCTATCTGGTTGCCATAGGAGCTATAACCACTGGCAGCGGTGGTGACAAGCTTGCGCTGGGGGATGCGGCCTTCAAGAGTCTCGCTCACATCGACAAGAGGATTACCGGCTCCTGTTATGCGCATAGCCTGATATACATAGGCACGCCCCGAGAGAGGATCGCGGATCGCACCACCGATACAAGTGGCAGCCCCCCCAAAGGGTTCGATCTCCGTTGGGTGATTATGGGTCTCGTTCTTAAACAAGAGCAACCAGGGTTCCTCATTGACTGTTATTTTCACCGTACAGGCATTGATCTCGGCACTTTCATCCAATGCCTCAAGCAACCCCCGTTTCTTAAGGACCTTCGCTCCTATAGTGGCGATATCCATCAGGGTTGTCGGCTTGGTGTCGCCCAGTTCCTTTTTGACACAGAGATATCGCTGGTAGGCCTGACGGACAGCGGGATCCTCAATCTCAATGGTATCCAGATGGGTATTGAACGTGGTATGCCTGCAATGGTCCGACCAATAGGTGTCAATGACTTTCAACTCGGTGAGCGTGGGGTCGCAGCCCTTGCTCCTGAAGTAGGTCTGCATCAGGGCAAGGTCTTCCTTGTCCATGGCAAGATCATAGCGCTCATGGTAGGCAGACAGGTCATTGCTCGTGATAAAACCGGTAAGCACAGGCTCGCTGTGGAATACGGACGGGGGAATCCCAATACTCTCCACTTCACTCAAGCTCGCCTCCCCGCTTTCCACCGGGTTGATCACATACTTCTTGATCCTCTGCACCTCGTCCTCACTGAGGTTGCCATACAAGTAGTAGAGCAAGGCGCAACGTACCAAGGGGCGATCCCCCTGGCTAAGAAGCTGGATGCAGCAGGAAGCGGAATCCGCACGTTGGTCGAATTGCCCGGGAAGGGATTCCACGGCGAACAGGGTCGCTCCTTCAGCGCAGGGAAGCTTTGGATACTGGTCATCCACCTGCACCTCGCTAAAGACCGTCTGCTTGCAATGGGTGAACAGCTCAGAGGAGATACCTTGGACATCATAGCGTTTTACCAGTCGTATCTCCTTCAAGGCGGGGATTCCCAAAAAGGTCCTGATATCCAGGCACAGCTGATTCTCGGCGGTACGGAACTGCCTTTTCTTCTCCACATAGATGCGATATACCATATATCATCTCCCTGTCAGTGCTTTTTGCCCAATATCCCTACGGTATTGCATATTCTCAAAATGAACCGAAGCTATATTGCCATAGGCCTTCCCAATAGCCTCGCTCAAGGTGGGTGCGGTGGCGACCACATCCATGACACGCCCCCCGCTGGTGACCAGTCTGCCATCGACAAGGGAGGTCCCCGCATGGAACAGCAAGGCATTGTTGTCCGTTATGGTTATCTCCTTGTGCTTCTCATAGGAAAGAGGATAGCCCCCGCTGGCAAGCACCACGCAACAGGCCGAATCAGAGGAGAAAACGACATCGGAGGAGGACAAGACCCCTTCATGCACATGCCTCATGATGGTAAGCAGGTCGCTCTTGAGAAGAGGAAGCACCACCTGCGCCTCAGGGTCCCCGAAGCGGCAGTTGTATTCAATCACCTTGGGTCCCGCTTGTGTGAGCATCAGACCGAAATAAAGACAGCCTTTGAAGAGCCTTCCCTCGTGTTCCATAGCCCTGAGGGTGGGAAGGAATATGGACTGCATGCATTCCTTGGCTATTTCGGGAGTATAGAAGGGATTGGGGGCAATGGTTCCCATTCCTCCGGTATTCGGCCCGGTATCCCCCTCATACGCACGTTTATGATCCATGGAGGAGACCATGGGAACCAAGGTCCTGCCATCAGTGAAAGAAAGGACGGAGACCTCGGGCCCCTCAAGGAATTCCTCAATGACCACCGTGGCACCGCTTCTGCCGAACCGGTGGTTGACCATGGCATCCAAGACCGCCTTTTGGGCCTCGTTATGGGAAAAAGCGACCACCACTCCTTTGCCAAGGGCAAGACCATCAGCCTTGACCACGGTGGGAAGGGGGCAAGAGGAGACAAAAGCCAAAGCCTGTTCGACTTCCGTGAAGACACGGTACCTGGCGGTAGGGATGTGATAGCGACTCATCAGGTCCTTGGAGAACGCCTTGCTCCCCTCAATGAGGGCGGCTTTTTGATCCGGTCCGAAACAAGGGATGCCTTTGCCTTCCATCCGGTCAACCAGACCTGCGACCAAGGGGTCGTCCGAGGCGACCACGACAAAACCGATTCCCTTCTCAAGAGCAAAACCCACCAGCTTGTCCAGCTCCATCGCCTGGATGGGCACGCTATGGGCGATACCCCCGTTTCCTGGAGCACAATAGACAATTCCAACGTCCCTGCTCTTTTGTAAACTGGAGACAAGAGCGCTTTCCCTTCCTCCCCCGCCAACAACAAGAATATCCATCATGACTCCTTATTAATGGTGAAACAGCCGGATCTTATTACAGATCATCACCATGTCATGCTCGTCGCAGGCCTGGATGACAAGATCGTCCCTGAGCGATCCACCCGGCTGGACAACATAGGTCACGCCACTATGGTAAGCCCTCTCAATGTTGTCCTTGAACGGGAAGAAGGCGTCACTGGCCAACGACACCCCTTTCACCTGGGAAAGAAGCTCTTTCTTCTGTCCATGGGTGAAAACAGAAGGACAAGTGGTGAAGTATTGCTTCCAGGCTTCCTGATCGAACAAGGAGGTCTCTGGCTCATCAGCGAGATATTGCTCGATGACGTTGTCCTTCTCGTTGCGGGACAAGGTGGGCAGGAAGGGAAGATCCAACACCTTCTCGCTCTGTCTCAAATGCCAGAGGTCCGCCTTGCTTCCGGCAAGGCGGGTACATTGGATCCTGCTTTGCTGTCCCGCCCCCACACCGATGGTCTGTCCCCTCTGGGCATAGCAGACCGAATTGGACTGGGTGTATTTCAAGGTGACAAGGGCGACCACCAAGTCGGTCTTGGCGCTTTCGCTCAGGACCTTTGCCTTGGTGACGATGGGAGAAAGGACCCTTTGGTCCAAGATGACCGTATTCCGTCCCTGCTCGAAGGTTATGCCGAACACCTGTCTTCTCTCCACCGCCTCAGGTTGGTAAGCGGGGTCGATCTGCAACACGATGTATTGCCCTTCCTTCTTTCCCCTCAGCAGTGACAAGGCATCGTCATCATAGCAAGGGGCGATGACCCCATCGGAGACCTCCCTCTTGAGACACTTGGCGGTGGAGAGGTCGCATCGGTCGCTGAGACTGACAAAATCCCCAAAGCTGGACATCCTGTCCGCACCCCGGGCCCTGGTGTAGGCGACGGCCAAAGGAGAAAGCCGCATCTTGGGAGTGACGAAGTACATCTTCTGCTCGTCTTCGGAAAGAGGGATGGCGACTGCGGCCCCCGCAGGGCTCACATGCTTGAAGGAAGCTGCCGCGCAAAGGCCGGTGGCCTCCTTGAGCTGGCTCACCAGCTGCCACCCATTCAAGGCATCAAGCAGGTTGATATACCCCGGATGCCCGTTGAGCACGGTCAAGGGAAGCTCCCCTTCTTTTTCCATAAAAATCCTGGAAGGTTTCTGATTAGGATTGCATCCGTATTTCAATTCCAAACTTCGCATATGCTACCTCGTGTTCCTGTTATAGACAACTTGTTCGGTTTTCCTGTTCTCCAGACCGATGGTCCGTACCACCAGTGCTATCTTGTTCTGTCCATCCAAGGCATCCCAGATCCTCTTGGCTAGGGACGGGGCATCACCGCTCAAGGCGATTTTTCTTGGTTCTCCCATAAAGGAAGGAAGGGCTATTGCATCATCATGCGCATAGGTATGGAGAATATGCCCGGTGCCCGCTTCGGGAACATAGTTCCAATGGGGGCGGACACATAGGCCCCCCTCCCTTTTGAGAATGGAGAGTTCATAGCGGAAACAAGGGGCGAAATGAAGGATCGCACTGATGCGTGGGGTGTAATTCGGACCGTCCGGTTCATATTCCCGGCTTTCCAAGGCCTGGGAGAAATCCTTTCCCTCTTTCAATCCCCTGATTATGGTATCCGTCTGGTCCCCGTTGGTGACCACGATGGCATCCTCCATCGTGGCAACCGCCCGATAGATGATCAGTGAAGGGTCAACGACCAGGTTCCCCTCAAAGGGCTTGGTAAAGACATCCTGCCCTTTCTCCTCGAACACCCGATTCCGACTGTTCACGGAACGTCCCATGATGAAATAGGCGAACACCGCCTTGTCATCCAAGGTTTGTCCCACCACTATCCCTCTTCCAGGGTAGCTGTTACCTTGCAGCAATTCTTCCAAATTCATCTCTATTCCTTCTCGCAGATATGTTCGGCAGCCTGCCAGAGCAACTGCCATTCAGCCTCTTCCATCACCCGTCTCTGAAGGGTCTGGGGAGTATCGTCGTCCCTGACCGCCACAGCCTTCTGCATCAGTATCCTTCCTCCATCGGGAATGTCGTTGACATAGTGCACGGTAGCTCCGGTGACCTTCACCCCATAGGCAAGGGCCGCCTGATGCACTTTGATCCCGTAATATCCTTTTCCACAAAAGCTGGGGATAAGCGAGGGGTGGACATTGATGATCCTCTCAGGGTACCGTGCGATAAAGGAAGGGCTCAGGAGAGTGAGGAAACCAGCCAGGATAATCAAATCAGGCTGGCCTATCGCCTCCAGGAGCAAGTGCTCGAAGGTTTCCAGCCTCTTCCCCTTGCGCTCCACCGTTGCAATCTCAATATGGGCATCCCGGGCCCGGACAAGGGCATAGGCATCCTTCTGGTCACTGATGACTTTCACGATACGGCCACTATGAAGACGACCATCAGCCTGAGCATCGAGCAAAGCCTGCAGATTCGTGCCACCCCCGCTGACCAGGACAACGATGCTCTTCAGCATAGACTGACACCCTTCTCTCCATCCTCGATATGGCCGATCACATAGGACCCCTCGACCACTGACAACGCAGTGGAAATTGAGGCGTTGTCGATCACCAGGATCATCCCGACACCCATATTGAAGGTATTGAACATGTCACGCTTGTCGATGTTACCTTCAGAAGCGATCAGGGCGAACACAGGAGGGGTCCTGATGAGCTTCTCCTCTATGACAATCCTCTTGCCCTCAGGAAGGCACCGCGGCATGTTCTCAAAGAAACCGCCACCTGTGATATGGGACGCACCCTTGATGGTGACTTTCCCTTCCAGACGGGCAAGGGCATCGACATAGATGACCGTGGGCTCAAGCAGGACATCCCCGAGGGTCCTGCCCTCCAGGACCTCGTAGTGTTTCTTCAGGGAGGAAGCATCCTCATCCAGATGAAACACCTTGCGCACCAGAGAGAATCCATTGGAATGCACCCCGCTGGAAGGAAGGGCGATGATCGCATCCCCGCTGGCGATGGCCGTCCTGTCAAAGAGTTTCTCCTTGTCCACGATGCCCACGCTGAAACCTGCCAGGTCGTATTCGTCCTCAGGATAGAAACCAGGCATCTCCGCGGTCTCGCCTCCGATGAGGGCGCACCCGGCCTGGCGGCAACCTGCCGCGACTCCCTTGACGATGTCCTCGACCTTGGAGGGAACCAGCTTGCCCAAGGCGATATAGTCCAGGAAGAACAGAGGCTTGGCGCCACAGCAGATGACATCGTTGACACACATCGCCACACAGTCGATGCCGACCGTGTCATGCTTGTCCATCAGAAAGGCTATCTTGAGCTTGGTGCCCACCCCGTCGGTGCCGCTGACCAGCACAGGATGCTTGATACTGCCATCCAGCTCGAACAAACCGGAGAAATCCCCAAGATCGGAAAGGCAGCCCTTGATGGATGTGCTTTGCACATGTTTCTTGATCAGATCAACAGCCTTGTAACCGGCTGTGATATCCACTCCGCTCTTCTTATAGCTGTCACTATGACTTTCATTGTTCATCACTGGCTCCTTGCACATATCGGTCTTTCTCATGTGTCTCGGGACGGCGCACCGGATATTCCCCGCTAAAGCAGGCGGTGCAAAATCCTCCACACAGTTCATGGTCACATAACTTGGTCACATTTTCCACAGAAAGGAATCCAAGGGAATCCACATCAAGCATCTCCCTCATCTGGACATCGGTGTATTTGTAGGCGAACAGATCCTCGGAGGAATCGATATCCGTCCCGAAGAAACAAGGATAGAGGAATTTCGGAGCTGAGGAACGGAAATGGACCTCCTTGGCCCCAGCCTCCCTGAGCAACCTGACAATCCTCCGGCTGGTGGTCCCGCGTACGATGGAATCGTCTATCAGGATGACCCTCTTGTCCTTTACTGTGGAGGAGACCGGATTGAGCTTGATCCTCACCAAGTCCTCCCGGTTGCTCTGCCCCGGCTGGATGAAAGTCCGTCCGATGTACTTGTTCTTGATAAACCCGATCCCATAGGGAATCCCCGACTGCCGGCTGTAGCCGATGGCGCTGTCGATACCGCTATCGGGCACCCCGATTACCACATCGGCCTGGGCAGGATGCTCCAAGGCCAGAAAGGCGCCGGCCCGCAGCCGGGCATTATGCACCGAGATGGTATCGATCGTGCTGTCAGGGCGGGCAAAATAGATAAGCTCGAACACACACAGGGCCTTCTTCTCTTTATTGCAATAGGTCCTGATGCTCTCAAGCCTTCCCTCCTTGACAGTCACAATCTCCCCGGGCTCGACATCCCTCACGAACTTGGCGCCAATGGCGGCAAGAGCGCAATCCTCGGAGGCGAACACATATCCTCCATCCTTGAGAAGGCCGATGCAAAGAGGGCGGAACCCCCAGGGATCACGGACAGCAAGCAACAGGTCCCGGGTCATGAGAATCAGCGAATAGGCCCCTTCTATCTGGGCCATGGTCTTCTCCACAGCCTCCTCCATGGAGGGACAGGACAACCGGTTACGGGTGATCATGTAGGCGATGACCTCGCTGTCGCTGGTGGTATGGAATATGCAACCTTC
>Ga0172378_10004606_pt1 | contig 12900 bp, 10 predicted proteins | sample GrowelOW332metaG_FD_119755 | JGI IMG/M metagenome (GOLD analysis project Ga0172378, IMG submission 119755) | Groundwater microbial communities from an aquifer near a municipal landfill in Southern Ontario, Canada - Pumphouse #3_1 metaG | ecosystem: Environmental > Aquatic > Deep subsurface >...
CTGATCCATCACAATCTGGACTAAAAGGAGATCTCCTTTGCCTAACTCAGATAAATACGATAAAATAGTAAGATTTTAACGAAAGGTAATCCGTGTTTCACAGTCTAATCAAGGGTTCTATCATCCTGGCGATTATTTTTATCGCTGCACTCGTGGCAGCATTTGTCTATGCCTATGAAGAGGTCAAACTCGATGCGGACAAACTGATCAACTATAAGCCGGAGATCTCATCGGTGATCCTGGACAAAGACGGCAACAGGCTTGCCTATGTCTTTAAAAATCAACACCGCCTCTATGCTCCTTATGATGAACTTCCGAGTTTTATCGTAGAAGCCCTGGTAGCAATGGAAGATACGAAGTTCTTCGAGCACAGCGGTGTCAATCCCGATGCGATCTTCCGTGCGATTATCAAAGATATCCAGGCAGGAGCGTTCGTGGAGGGTGGAAGTACGCTCACGCAGCAGCTGATCAAAAACAAACTGCTCAGCAATGAAAAAAAACTGGCCAGAAAGATCAAAGAGGCGATCCTGGCACTGAAGATCGAGAATGAGTTGAGCAAAGAGCAGATCATTGAGCGATACCTCAATGAGATCTCTTACGGGAACAACTACTTCGGGATCAAAACGGCGGCAAACGGATACTTCCACAAAGAGTTGCATGAACTGACGATGAAAGAGGCTGCGATCCTGGTCGGACTGCCCAATGCGCCGAGCTACTATAACCCCATCAAACATTACCAGAGAGCGCTGGACCGTGCCAACAACGTGCTTTACCGTATGAAAAATATAGGATGGATCTCCCAGGAGGACTACCTCAAGGCGGTCAAGGAGTCGCCGACGGTCCATCAGACGTCACTGACACAGAATATCGCACCTTTTATTGTTGATGAGGTAGTCAGACGTTTTAACGGCAAGCTCGGGGATATCCGTACGGGCGGATACAAGATCTATACGACTGTGGATATGAAACAGCAGGAGATCGCCAAAAAAGCGGTTACCTTCGCATATGAAAAAGCACTGAAACAGTATAAAGAAAAAGTCGGTAAAAGCACACTGAACGCGGCACTGGTTGCCGTAGAGAGCAAGACGGGGAATATCCTGGCGATGGTGGGCGGTGAGAGTTATGAGCGAAGCAGTTTCAACCGTGTGACCCAGACCGAGCGCCAGCCCGGTTCAGCCTTCAAGCCTTTTATCTACCAGACCGCGCTGGATATGGGATACAACCCGGCTACACCGCTGACTGATCTTGCCAGAACTTTCCAGTACTACTATAAGGGGAAACGTAAGATCTGGGCACCAAGAAATTATGAACGTGATTTCAAGGGGTTTGTATCGCTTAGGGAGGCACTGGTGCACTCGCGCAACCTTGCTACGATCAATCTGGTGGCTGACTTGGGTGTGAGTACGATCCGCAAAAGGCTGGCATTCCTGGATGTTCCCCATATCCCGAGAGATATGTCTATCGCTTTGGGCAACCTCGGGCTCAGTCCCCTGAAGATGGCACAGATATTCTCGGTATTTGCCAATAACGGACATATGATCGAACCGAGACTGGTGAGTAAAATCGTCTCTAAGGAGGGAGCGGTGATCTACGAAACACGCCCCAAGGAGATCGCCGACTTTACGACACCGGAGCAGGCTTACCTGATGACCGATGTGCTCAAAGATGTTGTTGAAAGAGGAACCGGACGCAATGCCAGAGTCGCCGGTATCGAGCTTGCGGGCAAGACCGGTACGACAAACAACAGTATCGATGCCTGGTTCTGCGGCTATTCGCCGGAGATCGAAGTGATCGTATGGTTCGGACGGGATGACAATAGACGTATTGCAGCGAGAGGGGCGACAGGCGGCGGGCTTGCCGCACCGGCATTCTCCTACTACTTCAGAGAGCTGCTCAAAACCTATCCCGACACCAAGCGTACGTTCGATATTCCCCAGGGGGTCTATCGGGGAACCTATGAAGGGAAGAGTGAGATCTATACCAAACACTCCCCTCTGCCGAGGGTCAAACCAAAAGAGGAGTATGGTTTTGATGAGATGGACACTTCCGGGGATGAAACTTACAGTGATGTTGCACCTTTGGAAGAGACGGATATGGTTGAGGTGATCAACTATGATGAAGCAGAACCGGATGATATGGGGTTTGCAGAGACGATCGAGATTGATGGTGAGGAGAAGAGGGAGGAAGATGATCCGCTGCATCCGAAAAGAAAAGTACCAAAAACCCCGGTATCAGAGGATAGCGGGACACTCTTCTAGCAGATAAAGGATTCACGATGCATAGTTTTGCTCCGGAGATACTGCTCATCACGATACTGAGCCTGGTGATTCTCGCCGATGGCCTCTCGGAAAGACTGAAAATACCTTCCGTCTTTCTGCTTTTGATCGGTTCCTATCTTATCTATACTTATGCCAAAATGGCAGTTCCTATTGACCTAAAACTCTATTTTGATGCGGTGGTACTCTTCTGTATCCCCGTGATCTTTATGGGCGATGCTCTGCATCTACACTTTTCGGACATTATGAGACATGCCTGGAGTATCTTTTATCTGGCTGTATTCGCCGTGGCACTCTCTATCACCGCAGGTGCAAGCCTCTACTACTCCCATCTCTTTGAAGGATTGACACTTGGAGCCTACGTCTCGTTGTTCGCGATCAACATGGCAACTGATGCGGTCAGCGTACAGTCAGTACTCTCCCGCTTCCAGGGGGTCAGTCGCCACCTTAAAAACCTATTAAAAACTTAACAATTCTACCAGTTTTTATAAAAAAATCAGAAAGGTTATTCTTGAGAAACTCCTGTGGCCTTTTGATATTTTTCCTGATCATAAACCTCTCCGCTTTTATACAAAGAGTAAGCGATAACCACAAGTTTTCTCATCACTGCAACTTGTGCAGCCGTAGTATGCTTTCCATTGTTTTTGAGCCTTTCATAAAAAGCCTTCATTTGAGGGTTGTGTCTTATGGCTACCATTGAAGCCATAAAAAGAGAACCTCGGTAAAGCTTAGCGCCTGCTTTGGAGATGCGACTATTTTTCCTGACAGATGTTCCAGATTTTTCAATGATAGGATCAAGACCTGTAAGAGAAGTGATCTTTCTTTGATTGGCATTGGGATATCTGATAAAAAGATGAAGCAGTACAATGCCTGCAATCTTTCCAATTCCTTTGATGGAAATGATCGCATTATATTTGGATTGAAGGGTTTGATCTTTTGCAATAAGGTTTTGGACTGTTTCTATGATCTTGTCTTCCTGAAGCTGCAACTGTTTTAGTTCTGACTTGATGGTCTTGACCAATGTTTTATTGCTCTTCTTTACATCCAATGCTTCCAAATGGTTTGAAAGCTGTACACGCTGTTTGACTTTAAGTTTATAGTAGGCCATAAGCTCTTTGATCTCTTCAACTAAGGGGTTAATGACAGGAATAGCTATCTCCCGTTCTTTTGCAATAACAATCGATCTTGAGAGTACTCTGGCATCTATCAGATCACTCTTGTTTCTTTCGGCTGTTGCTTTTGCATAATTTCTGGCCTGCTTGGGATTGATCATAAAGACTTTGATATGTTTTTGCGCACAGAACTTATGGAGCAGTACAGAGTAGCTTCCTGTAGACTCAAAAACAAATACAAGTTTCTCTATCTCTTTTTTATACAGTTTTTTGAGTTTGGCATAGAGGGATTTAAATGATTTAAGGGAGTTTTCAATCTCCAAATCCAATGCACCTTTAGGAACAAAAACATTGACGCTTGACTTTGAAACATCCAATCCGATAGAATACATATGAGAGCCTTTAAAGTAATTTAGAGAGCTCGTTAGCGCAGGAGAGAACTCCTGCGTGATTCATAGCAATCAGCTACACATAACTTGACCTCGTAAAATACGATCTAGCCTCAACTGATCTTGTCGCCACTCAAGTTTTTAGTGTAACTATCTGACTGACCCACAAGCTAGTCTCTTCACAATAAAAGAAACCGCTTTAGGTGACTAACCGATCTATTACTCTTTAACAAAACTCTCATTTTTATGATAGCTAATTGCTATGCTTTTTATTATACGAGTCATGATATCAAAGTCCTGATCGAAGGGGAGTCACTGGGTAACGATGCGACTGCTGTCATCGCGTTTTTCTTTTTATCGGTCTTCCCTGGATGATGAGCGGTACGATCGATACGGGTGATGCAACCATAGATGCATTGCGTGTATTTGCAGTGAGTATCGGGATGGGGATCGCATTAGGATATCTCTTTTATATACTGATGAAGCTGATCGATGATAAAAGGGGAGAGCTTTTTGTTTTTATGGTTGAAGCATATTCGGCATATGTCGTAGCAGAGCATTTTCATGTGAGCGGTATCCTGACATTGATCACGGCGATCATCGCTACAAAAGCATGGATCGATATCGACATGAGAAAAGTTGAAGGTGAAGATGCGAAAAAAAGCAAAACCTTTTTGCAGAAACTCCGTTTGCATGGTATAGATCCGACGACCTCCGAGAGAATGGAGTATATCTATGAGATGGCAAAAGAGTTTGGATATATCGCAGCGGTCATCATCTTTTTTGTACTGGCCGAGATGGTAAGTCTGGAGAAGTTCTGGGAGTATAAAGCAGAGATCGTTGCGATGTTTCTCATCACTACCCTGATCCGTGCGCTTTCGATGGCAAAGTTTGCCTTTTGGGGAAGCAGGCTGGAGCAGATCAAACCGGTTGGATTTGAGGGATGGTTTATCCTCACCTTCTCCGGGATGAAAGGGGCGCTCTTTATCATCCTTGTCCATATGATCCCCGACTCCTTTGCCTATAAAGAGCTCTTTGAGGTGGTCACGACAGGTGTGGTGATCCTCTCTATCTTTCTCTACGGAACGACACTCTGGAGCTACTTTACCTTCTTCAAAAAAGAGGAAGAGAAGAAGCTTTTTACACACTAAATTTTTGTATATTGTAAACCTTATAAAGTTATATATTTTATAACGTTATTCGATATATAGACTTTTGCGAAGCACAAATCTACATCCTTCGATAGAAAACCTTATAAAATGTGCTATATCTGAGGGTTTTATAATGATTTAGTCTAAATGATTGTTCAGACAAAAGGTTACTGTTAAAAAGGGATGACAGTTCTTTGGTTCGCTTGAGAATAAAATTATAGATATAGTTTATGAAGAAAAAAGAAGGTTTCTTTCAGGCAGAAAGCCCGAAAGAAAGTCTTAGCAAGAGTAAGTAGTGATGTACTCGTATGCAGTCGGTCTGCCTTCATCCGGCCAGATCTGTCTTTTGAACTGGTAGTGTTGGTATGCCCGGATGAACTCCGCAGTAAATACCGGCTTAAGGAAGTCATTGTCAGCGATAAGCCCTTCCATAGCCTCTCTCAGGGTATGAGGCATTTGAGGGATCTTTTTCTCTCTGATCTCATCAAGGCTGAGTTCAAAGAGGTCTTCATCCATCGGTCCAACCATCGGGTATCCGCCTTTTTTGATACCATCGATTCCTGCCATAAGCAGTGCAGCAAATGCAAGGTATGGACATGCAGTTGAGTCCGGGAATCTTGTCTCGATTCTTACAGCCGGCTCACTCGCACCGTATGGGATACGGCATGCAGCAGATCTGTTCTGGCTTGAGTAAGTGAGGATAGATGGCGCCTCAAATCCCGGTAGCAATCTCTTATAAGAGTTTGTCGAAGGGTTTGTAAGTGCAGAAACCGCATCTGAGTGCTTAAAGATACCGCTGAGGTAGTCAAGCGCAGTTTTGCTTAGGTTACCGTATTCACCTTTTGAGTAGAACAGGTTTTTACCGTCTTTCCAGATAGACTGGTGTACGTGCATTCCGTTACCGTTGTCACCGTAAAGTGGTTTTGGCATGAATGTTGCAGTTTTACCGTTGAGGTGAGCAACCATTTTGACAACATATTTGTACTTCTGTACGTTGTCCGCTGCTTCAACCAATGTGCCGAATTTGATACCGATCTCACCTTGCCCCTGAGCAACTTCGTGGTGACCAAGTACGACTTCAAGACCGATCTCTTCCATGATAAGCATCATTTCAGCTCTGAGGTCTACCATAGAGTCGGTTGGCATTGTCGGGAAGTAACCCCCTTTTACGCCCGGTCTGTGACCCATATTGCCGTATTCGTATTTTGTGTCGTGGTTCCAGCCACCCTCTTGCGTGTCAACTTTGTAGTACGCAGAGTTCATATCATCCCTGAACTCAACATTGTCAAAGACGAAGAACTCGTTTTCGGGACCGAAGTACGCGATATCACCGATATTTGCCTCATCAAGATACTCAAGCGCTCTTTTCGCGATCGATCTCGGACATCTTTCGTACATTTGGTTTTTGTAGATATCGTAAACATCACAGATGACAACGATCGTGCTGTCTGCAGTAAACGGGTCAAGGAAGGCAGTCTCTACATCCGGTTTGAGGATCATATCTGACTTGTCGATAGGCTGCCATGCGTCGATGGATGAACCGTCAAACGGAAGACCGCTCTCCAGCATCTCTGCACTGACTGCATGCATTCTATAGGTCACATGGTGCCATGCCCCTTTGATATCGGTAAATCTAAAGTCTACAAATTCGACTTCATTCTCTTCACAATATTTATAAAATTCATCTGTGTTGTTCACAAATTTGCCCATAGGGTTCTCCTCTTACTGGATTAAAAGTTATTGAGCCATTATATCAAGTAAATAGTTAGAGGAGATAATTTTTGTGATTAAAAATTAATCAATTGATTGTCCCCGCAGTCGGGGGAGAATCAATTGGTGTTTAAAAATTGACCATCATGCGGTCACGGTGATTGAAATAGACGGCTTTTGTATACCCTGTCTCCCTGGCGAGTGTCGTCACCTCTTCGTAGGCAAATCCGACCTGCTCGGGGCTGTGCGCATCCGAACCGAAAGTGATGGGGATCTCCAACTCAAAGGCCTCTTCCAGCAGTGCTTTGGAGGGGTAGATCTCGCCGATGGGCTTGCGCAGTCCTGCAGCATTGAGCTCAAGGACCATATTGGCTTTTTTGATCGCCTTGAGTGCATCTTTGGCAAGCAGTCTGACATCCTGTCTGGGCAGGTACTTGAAGACCTTGATCAGGTCAAGGTGCCCTACGATATCAAACCTGCCGAACTTTGCCATCGCTTCCACCGCTTCAAAATAGGCCTGCCAAATCTCATCGATATCACGATCTTTCCAGCCGCTCAGGAACTCGGGATTGTCAAAGCTCCATTTATCGATAAAGTGTACCGACCCGATGAAGTAATCAACCTCTGCACCCAGCACACGCTCATCCATATGCCCGGGCAGAAAATCCACTTCATACCCGAAGAGGATATCGAGCTTCTCTCTGTATCTCTCTCTTGCATCCAATACATCCTGGCGGTAGGCTTCCATCTCCTCAAAGGCGAGTCTGTAGTGCGGATCGAAATCCATCGGTGCATGCTCGGAAAAGCCGTAGATATCGATGCCCAGCGCAAGGGCTCTCTGGATAAACTCATCAATGGTTCCCTCTGCGTGGTTGCAGCGGGTTGTGTGGTTGTGTATGTCAATTCTCATGAGGCAAATTTTAACATAAAAACAGATTTTTACTACTATTTGGGTAAAATTAGAGCAAAAAATATCCCAAACAGGCAAAATATGACTGAACAGAAAAAAGTAGAACTCCTGGCACCTGCAGGTAACCTTGAGAAGATGAAGATTGCTCTCAATTACGGTGCAGATGCCGTCTATGGCGGTACAAGTACCTTCTCCTTGCGTATCCGTTCGGGCAAAGAGTTCGATATGGATGCCTATAAAGAGGGGATAGAGTATGCCCATGAGCGGGGCAAGAAGGTCTATACGACGATCAACTCATTCCCGTTCAATTCCCAGGTGAAACTCTACGAAAACCATATCGCAAAGATGGCGGAACTGGAACCCGATGCGCTGATCGTTTCAAGTCCGGGGATCGTCAAGATGGCAAAGCAGATTGCACCGAATATCCCGATCCACCTCTCGACCCAGGCGAATGTGATGAATGCCCTTGATGCGCAGGTCTACTACGATATGGGGGTGACACGTATCATCGCAGCGCGTGAGATCAGTCTCAAAGATTGTGAAGCGATCAAGTCTGTACTGCCTGATCTTGAACTGGAGGTGTTTGTACACGGTTCGATGTGTTTTGCCTACTCGGGGAGATGTCTGATCTCTGCCGTGCAGACAGGGCGTGTACCCAACCGGGGAAGCTGTGCCAACGACTGCCGCTTCCCGTATGAGATCTACGCACACAATCCGGAAAGCGGCACGACTTTCAGGCTGGATGAGGAAGAGGGTGTAGGTACCTACATCATGAACGCCAAAGATATGAACCTCGCTTCCCATGTGGATGAGATACTCGCTTCGGGTGTGATCGATTCGCTCAAGATCGAGGGGCGTACCAAGTCTCCATACTATACGGGGGTTGTGACCAAGGCCTACCGTGAAGCGATCGATGATTTTTACGCAGGAAAATTCGATGCTGAGAAGTACCAGGCAGAACTCCATACCACGCAGAACAGAGGCTTTACCGATGCCTATCTGATCTCCCGTCCGTTTGAACGGAAGGATACCGAGTCGCATGATTTCTCTATCCAGAACGGAACGCATCAGGTCGCTGCGCTGGTCAGTGAAGACGGCAAAACATGGCGCTGCAAGGACAAGACCTGTGTGGGCGATGAGGTCGAGATCGTACTGCCTGTCGGGGCGACTGTCGAACTGGTGGATAATGAGTACGGCAGGATCGAAGAGCGTGAAGGCAGATACTGGCTGACGTTCAAAAAGATCATCGCTGTCAACGGCAAAGCGTTTGAGTGTGTCCATAGCGGGGACTTGAATGACATCCTTCTTCCTGCTGAACTGCCGGGGTATACGATTCTTAGACGCGGTATCGCCGAAGCACTGGAGAAGAAAGGGTTGACGGAAGATTCTACCCCGATGCACATGGTGCCAAAAGACAGGGTCTGCGACTGACTTGTCTCTCATCCTGAACTTGATCCAGGATCCGGGGTTTCGTTCTATAAAGGCGGGATCCTGGATCAAGTTCAGAATGACGAACAGACAAACAAAAGGAAAAAACGATGAAATTTGTATCGATTGTAATGGGAAGCAAGAGTGACTTTGACGTCATGAAAGAGTGCGGTACTACACTTGAAAAGTTTGGTGTGCCTTATGAGTTGATCATCTCTTCGGCGCATAGAAGCCCTGAAAGAACAAAGAACTATATCAAAGACGCTGAAGAGAGAGGTGCGCAGGTGTTTATCGCAGCAGCGGGTATGGCAGCACACCTTGCCGGTGCGTTGGCGGCGACCACTACGAAGCCGGTTTTGGGCGTGCCCATGGAGAGCGGGCCACTTAAAGGGGAAGATGCGCTTCTTAGCACAGTGATGATGCCTGCAGGTATGCCTGTAGGTACCGTGGCGATCGGCAAAGCAGGTGCGACAAACGCGGCATACCTTGCGATCCAGATCATGGCGCTTCAGGATGATGAGCTGAGAGTCAAACTTCAGGAAGACCGTATCGCAAAAGCGAAGAAAGTAGAGCTTGATTCTGCCGAGATCGAAGTAAGACTCTAGTCTTTAAAAGTTAGGAATATTATGAACAAAGATGCTATCACATTCAGCGAACTACTACTAAAACTCCAGCAGTTCTGGGCTCAGCAGGGGTGCAATATCGTGCAACCCTATGATATCCCGGCGGGTGCTGGGACATTCCATCCTGCTACACTGCTCAGAAGCCTGGATAACAGGCCGTGGAGTGCAGCCTATGTCGCGCCGAGCCGCAGGCCGACAGACGGGCGTTACGGGGAGAACCCCAACCGTCTAGGGGCATACTATCAGTTCCAGGTGCTTATCAAACCCAGCCCGGACAATATACAGCAGCTCTATCTCCAATCTTTGGAGTACCTTGGGCTTGACCTTAGCCAGCATGACATCCGTTTTGTAGAGGACAACTGGGAGTCCCCGACGCTCGGTGCGTGGGGACTGGGCTGGGAAGTATGGCTTGACGGGATGGAGGTAACACAGTTTACCTACTTCCAGCAGGTCGGCGGTATCGCGTGCGATCCTGTAGCGGTGGAGATCACCTACGGAACAGAGCGTCTGGCGATGTACCTTCAGGGGGTTGAATCTGTCTTTGATATCGTCTGGAACAGAAACGGCGATGAGGTGACAACCTACGCGGATGTACACAAAGAGAGCGAGTACGAGTTCAGCAAATACCACTTTGAAGTGGCAACCACTGAGAAGCTTTTTGCACATTTTGAAGATGCGAGTGCAGAGTGCAGGCTCTGTCTGGAAAAAGGACTTCCGCTTCCTGCCTATGATCAGTGTATGACCGCTTCGCATGCTTTCAATGTACTGGATGCAAGAAAAGCGGTTTCCCAGGCACAGAGACAGAACTATATCCTTAAGGTACGCGAACTGGCGATCGGTTGTGCACAGCTCTATAAAGCGCAGGAGAACGAGCGTAATGCTCGGGTAAATAGCAAATAGTAAGTAGTAGGTAGCAGGAAGCAGGTTTGGTTTGCTTTGTGATGCAATGCTTTTATTCAAAGTAGAGAAGAATAAGAACGGGGTAAAGAGAGATGAAGCTACAAGAAATTTACGATTTTCTCGACAAGATCAGTCCCTTTGAACTCCAGGAGAAGTGGGACAACTCCGGTCTGATTGTCGGTGATATGCGCAGAGAAGTCTCACAGGTCGTCATCTCTCTTGACATCGATGAAACGATGATCGAAGAGGCTGAGGAGGGGACGCTTTTTGTTGTGCATCATCCTCTGATATTCGGAAAACTGACGCAGCTTGACTTTGCAAAATATCCCTCCAACCTGATCGAAAAGATGATCCTGAAAAGGCAGTCTCTGATCGCTTTGCATACCAATTTTGACCAGACACATCTCAACAGATATGTTTTTGAGAAGGTACTAGGGCTGAAGATGGCTAAGGAAGTGCCGTTTGTCTGTATGGCACAGGGCGAGTGTAATTACAAAGAACTGCTGGCTCTGATCAAAGAGAAGTTTGACCTTCCGACACTCAGGGTTGTAGGCAAAAAAGAGAAGATCACCTCCATCGCCCTGACGACGGGCGCAGGCGCTTCACTGATCGATCAAATCAATGCCGACTGTTTTTTGACAGGAGACATTAAATATCACGATGCCATGAAAGCGATGAGCGAAGATCTGATGATGGTGGACATCGGACACTATGAAAGCGAGAAGTTCTTTGCAGAGATACTTTATGATGAGTTGAAAGTTTTACCTCTTTTGGCTATAATTGCGCAATCTAAAAATCCGTTTGAGATTGATAACACTATCTAAAACCCATACCCCTTTAAAGGAACAAGATGAACAAACATCTAAATCAACTGATCGCACTTGCAAAAAACGATCAGACGATCGACAGCTATGCGCCTGCGATTGAGACGGCAGAGAAAAAAGTAACAAAAGCACAGAAAAAAGTAGATGCGGTACAGGAAGAGATCGATACGCTTCAGGCAGAGATCTCCAAAAACGAAGAGAAGATCGAGGGCTTTGATGATCAGCTGAAGATGCTTAATGAGCAGTTGGCAAGCAATGCGAAAAAAGTCAAAGAGATCAGTACTGAAAAAGAGATGCAGGCACTTTCCCTTGAGGAAGATATCGCAAAAGAGAAGATGACCTTCGCCAATGAAGAGATAGAGAGGCTTCAGGGGGTCAATGAGACCAAAAAAGCATTATTGCAAGAAGCAGAAGAGAAACTGCATGCACGTACCGAAGAGCTGACAGCGATCAGAGAAGTGGTCGATGTAGAGAAAGCCGAGATCGATCAGGCAAAAGGTGAGTTGTTCGTGAAGAGAGAAGAGCTTACAAGAAACCTGGAGCAGAAGGTCTTGGCATTTTACGAGAAGATCCGTATCTGGGCAGGGAATACAGCTGTCGTACCGGTGAAGAAGCAGGCGTGTTACGGATGTTATATGAAGCTCAATGATAAAACCTACGCGGAAGTGATCAAGGCGGAAGAGATCGTCACCTGCCCGCACTGCGGAAGAATCCTCTATATTGAGCGCATTACGCCGGAAGCGTAATGAAATGAAATTCTATGGAGAAACTTTTCTTTTTTCTCTATAGTACGCTTATGGCTGTGGCATATGTCGCAGCGCTTCCTTTTTTACTCCTCCTTGCATTGAAACAAAAGTATCACCTGTCGATACCCGCACGGTTTTTTTTCCGGAAGAACGGCCCATTGAAAAGTGACGGAGTATGGTTTCACTCCTGCAGTTTCGGAGAAGCACTGGCGATCAAGCCTTTTGTGGTACAGCTGCCCCAGGATCAGCTTCGTATGACAACAACGACACAAACGGGGTTTGAGGTAGTCAAAGGCTATACGGGGCAGAGTCGTTTTTTGCCCTTTGAACCGTTGCTTTTTGGATGGCTGAAGCCGCAAAAAGTATTGGTGGTGATGGAGGCGGAGTTCTGGTACCTGCTTTTTGCTTTGGCAAAAAAGAGGGGTGCCAAGACACTTCTGATCAATGCACGCATGAGCGACAGGTCATTCCCGAAGTATTACAGGATGCGCTGGTTCTATGCCCATATCTTCAGGTACATTGACGAGGTGTATGCGCAGACATCGATAGATAAAGAGCGTCTGGAACTTCTGGGTGCCGGAAAAGTGACAGTCACCGGAAATATCAAGCTTGCCAACCTCCCTACACCGACGAACATACTGCAAAAACCGGCAGGATTGATCGTATGCGGTGCAAGTACCCATGAGGGCGAAGAGCGGTTGATACTGGATGCCTACATGAAGCTTAAAGCCGAGCAGGAAGATGCCAGGCTGATTTTGGTGCCCAGGCATCCTGAACGTTTTGAGAAGGTAGCAGATCTTATAGCAGAAGTAGCCAAAGATCACAGTTTGC
>Ga0172378_10004607_pt1 | contig 12900 bp, 6 predicted proteins | sample GrowelOW332metaG_FD_119755 | JGI IMG/M metagenome (GOLD analysis project Ga0172378, IMG submission 119755) | Groundwater microbial communities from an aquifer near a municipal landfill in Southern Ontario, Canada - Pumphouse #3_1 metaG | ecosystem: Environmental > Aquatic > Deep subsurface >...
AACGATTAGTAGATATCTTTTCTCCGTTAGTGAGTAGAACATCATAATCAATTATTGCTTTAAAGAACCTGAGATTGACTAGGAAAGAGACATTAGGCCTCGCAAAACCTTTATCCAAAAGAATGGTGTCTATTTCCTTCATGCTTTTTCCACGGGAAGTGATTTTTTCTCCATCTATCATATGGTAGACCAAAGTATGACCGAATGATTCTACGTAAACCAATTGATTGGAGAAGATGATTCTTAATCCGCCCTGCTGTGATACAGCAAAATTGAATCCTTTTCGGATAACGCTATTTCTTACTTTATCCATTCTGAGCTTCAAATCATTATATTGAAGTGGCTTGAGAAAATAATCAAGGGGATGATAAGTATATCCTTCCAAAGCCAAACTAGCAATATTAGTACAGAAGATAATGAAAACATCATCATCAATCTGGCGAATCTGTTTGGCTATCTGCATACCGTTTGAATCCGGCAATTCTATATCCAAAAAAATCAAATCGAAATTTGAATTCCAAATAGAAAAGAAATCTTTGGCAGTATGAAAAGTTTCAATCTGCATGGAATAGCTTTCAAGTTTTTGGTAATTCAAAAGATGATTTGTAATGTTCTTTAGGTCTGATTCATTATCTTCAACAATTGCAATTCTGATCATGGTGTTTTTCTTTCAAATAATTATATTATTATTCAACGCTTTTTTGCAACTGGACCGATGGTTATACAAAACTAAGAAAATATTATGTTTTTTAGACTTTTTCACAAAAAGTGTCTATAAATCAATTATAAAGAATAAAAGCGAAAATGTTAAAAATGACAAAAAAATAACAGATTACGAATTTTATTATGAAAGTTAAGTGAAAACAAAAAACAGATTTATTAAGAAAGTTCAGGAAGTAGACTAATTAAGAAAAACAGTATATTTTTTAAACAAAAAGCAAAAAAATGATTACTTCTAATGTCAAAAAATGGGTGTAATAATAGAAGCGGTTACATAGAGTAAAAGTCTTTAAGAGAGATTTTGTTTCATGTAATTTTTCTGTACCCTAAAAAAGGGAAATCTGTTTTTTTTATAAAGAAAGGATAAGGAATATGAAAAAAACTACGAAGATCTGGTCTGTTGCCGCGTTAGCAATGATTATGCTGACTGGCTGTAATGGAAACCCATCTGCTACTGGTTCCACCTCTACCTCCGCTTCTGTCGCTCCATCTGTTCAACCATCGACTGAGCCTTCAACTAATCCGTCGACTGAGCCTTCCGCTTCTGCCGAAGAAGAAGACGATGAATTTGAAGAAATTGTTGAAACCGAGAAAGAAGCCACTGGTTATACCACTGGTAATTTATCAGCCAAAGGTAAGTTCTATACTGATTATGCTACATTTGCTGATGAGCAGGTAGCAGCCAAGGAAACTGCTATTCAGATTGCTGCTGAAGGTGATACTTTATTGAAGAATGCCGATAAGGCTCTTCCTTTAAGTTCTGGTGAAAAGCATGTCACCCTTTTTGGTATGCATTCTGTCAACCTCATTACGGCTGGTGGCGGTTCCGGTGCCGGTACAACCGGAAACAATGGAATGACTCCATCTACTTTAGAATCCTCACTGACGGATGCTGGATTCAGTGTCAATCCGGTAACTCTTAATCTTTATAACGCCTACACTGCTATGGGAACCGTTAACAATGAACTTCCTATTGCAAATTACACTCCTTCTACTATTGCTTCTTATTATGGATATGGTGAAGCTGCTATTATCACTATTTCCAGACAGGGTACTGAAAATAAGGATCTTGAAACCAACAATGTTGCCGATCATGCCAATGAAGATGATCACACCTTACAGCTTGATGATAACGAAGTTGCCTTGATTAAGCATGTTAAGCAAAATTTTGGAAAGGTTATTGTTCTTATCAATTCTTCCAACATCATGCAGATTCCTGAATTAGCTGAAGAGAAAACTGAAACCAACATGGGTGTTGATGCTATTCTCTGGATTGGCGGTGTCGGAAACAATGGTGTTGATGCAGTCGGTCAGATTCTTAATGGTAGTGTCTGCCCTAGCGGACATACTTCTGATCTTTGGACAAGAGATTTCACAAAAGATCCTTCATTCACTAACTTTGGCTTCGATTCTCAGAACAAGGATTCTGATGGAACCAGATTAGATGCTGCTTATTACAATTCTAAGGGTGAAATGACTAATTACACTCAGGTTGAATATCGTGAAGGCATCTATAACGGCTATCGTTATTATGAAACTGTTGCTGATGATAAAGGATCAGCTACTGGTGAATCCTGGTATAACGAAAATGTCTTATATCCTTTCGGATATGGTCTTAGCTATACTTCCTTTGAATGGAAATGGGCTAATGTCAAGGATGGTCTTACTATTTCTAAGGCCAATCAGACTGTCACTGCCAGAATTAAGGTAACCAATACTGGTTCCGTTGCTGGCAAGGATGTCGTTCAGCTTTATTATTCTGCTCCTTATACTAAGAATGGAATTGAAAAATCCAGCACTAATCTTGCCGGATTTGCCAAGACCAAGATGCTTGAACCAGGAGAAAGTGATGTTGTCACTGTTCAGTTCCTTGCTCAGGATATGGCTTCCTATGATTACAATGATAAGAACAAGAATGACTTCAAAGGCTACGAACTTGAAGCTGGAACCTATACCATTACTGCTAACCGCAATTCTCATGAAAAGGTTCTTTCTACTACTAGAAAGGTTGCTACAACCATTCAGTGTAAGACTGATACTACTACTGGCAAGGAAATCAAACCGATTTTCTCTCAGGATGATCAGTATATCTCAACAAATTCAACTTTACTTGCCAATCAGATTTCCAGAGCTGCCGGTTTAACTCAGCCTGTCGCCTCCACTAAGGCTGACAGAACTGTCTCTGATGAAAAACTTGCTAAGTGGGATGATCAGGACATTTATGAACATTATGAAAATAATTCAACTGATCCTTGGTATGTCAATGCCTCTGGAAAGCCTTCAACCTGGACTCAGGAAGCCACTACTACTACTTATAAGTTAGCTGATATGGCTGGTGTTGATTATCAGGATGTCAAGATTGATAGCGGCGCAGTTGTTATTGGAACTGATGAAGGCTCAAAGAAATGGGAAGATTTCATGAATCAGCTTACTTGGGCAGATTTATGCAACATTGTCTCCGGTGATGCCCATTCTGGTCCTGGTATGGCCGCTATGGAAAATATTGGTAAGGATAAAGACAACTATGCTGATGGCCCTGTTCAGATCAGAGGTGGAACTCTCTTCCCTTCAGCTCCGATTCTTGCCGCTTCTTATAATGTTGACTTAGGTGAGAGAATGGGACGCTTTGTCGGAAATGAAGGTATCTTCCTTGGACTTAGTCAGTGGGCTGGTTCAGCTATGGATACTCACCGTTCACCTTTCTCCGGACGTAACTTTGAATATTATTCACAGGATGGTGTCCATGCTGCAAAGTTTGCCGCTGCTGTTGTTAAGGGTGCCGTCTCTAAGGGTTTGATCTCTTATTGCAAGCATTTCTTCCTTAATGATCAGGAATCTTATAGAGCTGACTTTGGTGGTGTTTTCACTTTTGCTGATGAACAGACTATCCGTGAAATCTACCTTAAGCCGTTTGAAGCTGCCGTTAAGGCCGGAAGTATGGGTCTTATGTCTTCCTTCAATAGAATCGGTGAAGCTATAACTGCTGAATCCTATGCCGTCCATCAATATCTTTTAAGAGATGAATGGGATTCTAAAGCAGATGTCTGCACTGATGCCTGGGCTAAAGCTTATGTACCTGTTAACCTCATGGCTGTTGCTGGTTCTGATCAGCTTCTTGGTTCTTCCAAGTCCTATTCCGACAATGCCCTTGATTGGGGAACCTGGGATGCCGAAAGCAACGTTGTCAAGGTTAAGGCTAATGCCGATGCCACTGAAAACACTTTGAACAGCGAAACCCTTTATGCCGGTCTCCGTATCCGTGCACAGCGTGCCTTATATACCAGAGCCAATTCCACTACCAATAAGAATGGTGCTGTTGCCGGTGAGACTTTAAGCGTTACTCTTGAAAAAGATGTTTCTAACAATGTCAAAATTTCTGATGAAGATATTCAGGTTACCTTAGCTGAAGGAGCAACAATGCCTGCTGGATTAAGCATCACCAATGGCATGGTTGTCTCTGGCAAACCTGCCGTTGAAGGAGATTATCAGGTTAACGTCAACGTTACCAAGGATGGCTGGATTTCTTCTACTGCTGTCTTAGATATTACTGTCAAGTCTGCCTTACATGTTGATGGAAAGGCTATCACCACCGGTGAAACCAATGCTACCTATAAGGCTGGAACTGCTACCACCTCCAAGATTGATGTTCCAAGCTTAGCCTATGGTACTCTTGTTGACAGCAGATACCTCATTGTTAACTATTACACTAAGGACTTCACTAATTACAACAGAAACGAAGATAAGACCGCTTCAGATATCATCACCATCGATGCTGCTACCGCTGATGAATCTCATGAATACGCATATTCCTACACCGGAAATATTCCTGCCGGTATGACTCTTACCACTGTTGAAAAAGATTGGATTGGAAAAGCCAATAAGGGCAGCTATAAAGTTGCTGACTATTATGAACTTGCCGGTACTCCAACCACTAAGGGAACTTACACCTTCACTGTTACTCTTACTGTTCCTAAGACTATGTATATGATGTCTTGGCTCTTTGCCTCATTTGGCTGCACTACCACTACCTTTACTCAGGAAGTCACTGTCGTTGTCGAATAATTAGCATCTGCATTGATTGGCCCATGGTTTTCCATGGGTCAATCGTTTATTTAAAAATTTCTTTTAGGAGGGAAATATGAAAAAACATGCATTAGTTGCCATTGCCGTCTTATTATCTGCTTCAGGTATGTTATTTACCAGCTGCTCATCAACCGGAACTTCCGGCGGAACATCAGCAAGTACTTCGGTTGCTGAAAAAGAAGTCGCATCGGTAGTAGTCAAGACCATGCCGACAAAAACGACTTATTATATTGGCGAGACTGTATTTTTTGAAGGCGGTGTTGTTACCATTAAATATTCAGACTCAACTTCAGAAGATGTCAATATGACTGATTCCAGGCTGGAAGTTTCTGCTGTCAGCACTGAAACTGCCGGAAACAAAAATGTCATCGTCAAGTATAGCGGAAAGAGAGTAACTTTTCAGATTGAAGTAATTGCAGAGACTTTTACTGTTTCATTTGATCTCAATTATTCTGGTGCCGCTGCTGCTACTACTGCAACTATAAATAAGAATGAGACTGTAAGTAAACCAGAAGATCCTACTAGAACCGATTATACTTTTGATGGCTGGTTTACAACTGCTGCCGGAACCGGAACTTCTTTTGATTTCACTACACCAGTTACAGAAAACTTTACTCTTTATGCTAAGTGGCTCAATAACGCTAAGGCTACTTACACTGTTACTTTTAATCCTAACTTCTATGGTGTTGCTAAGACTACTGAAGTCAAAGTTGAAGAAGGAACCACTACTACTGCTATAAGTGCTCCGACTGTCACTGGTTATGATTTTGGTGGCTGGTATGATGAAGCTGCCTGTACTACTGAACATAACTTCACTACACCTGTAAGTTCTAATACTACTGTTTACGGAAAATGGGCTAAGAAAGCTAATTATACTGGAGAACACACTTATACATTAGAAGCTGAAAATGTTTCTTTGAAGGGCAAGACTGGAAAAGGTCTTTCTGGTACTGTCACTGAAAAGGGAATGATTGTCAATGTTGAAGGAATTAATGCTTCCGGTGACAAACTTGTCGGTTATCTGTATAAAACCGGTTTAGGAATTGATTTCCGTTTCTATAGTGATATTGCTACTACTATTACTTTACAAACCTGCTTAAGTCAGGAAGTCAGCGGATATACTTTTACGAAGGATAATTACACTATTTCATTTAACGGATCGGCTATTGATTATCCGAGTATTGTTTTCAGTGATTCAGAAGTACCGGCTACTAATGCTGCTCTTCCGTATGCTACTGTTAAGACTTTCACACTCTCTACTACTCTTAGTGTGGCTAAAGGAAAGAATCTTGTTTCTTTCCTCACTTCTAACAGTGATGCTATTGTTGGAACAACTATGGAAGCTCATGCACCATTAGTTGACTGCATTAAGGTTACAGCAAATGATGCTGTTATCGGATGGGATGCCAATTACGACCTTCCTGCTAATCTCTAAAAAATAACAAGGAGAATATATGTCAAAAAAAATATTTAAGCGAAAAGGTTTTATTACCTGGGCCTCGGTTTCAGGTGGCCTTTTAGCCCTGACTCTTGTTGGTTCGATCTTGGCCATGACTACATTTTCGACTCTGTTGAATTTTGCTTTTGGCTTTGGAGGAAACATCTATAAGGAAGGAAGCCTGCCTTCATATGAAGGAAAGTTTTCCGTCAAGGAAGAATCATTAAAGAACGGCAATGAAACCAATATCAGAGTCTGTGAAGAAGGAATGGTTCTTTTAAAGAACAAAAACAATGCTTTGCCTATCCGCACCTGTAAGAGTGATGAATTACCAGCCTCTTCTGCACCGAAAGTTACCGTATTCGGTAAGAATTCCGTAAATGCCGCCATTGGCGGAACTGGATCATCGGCAATGGATGGAACTGATGGAATTGATCTTATTACTTCTTTAAAAAATTCGGGTTATTTGGTTAATCCGACAGTTGAAAGCTTCTATAAGGATAATAAAGCATCTGGTCCAGCCAGAACTACAGGCGTTGATGATCTTGATAGCGGAGATACGGTTATTCTCAATACGGCTGAAACACCTCAGAGTATGTATACGGAAAGTGTCAAAAATTCCTATGTTGAATATTCTGATGCTGCCTTTGTAGTCATTACTAGAGTTGGCGGCGAAGGATTTGATCTTCCTAGAACTATGAAGGACTCATCTGGAAAACCAGTCACTGGTGCCAGAAATGCAGATGATCATTATCTCCAGCTGGATCAGAATGAGACTGATTTACTGAAAGCTGTCTGTGATTCCAATAAGTTCTCACATGTTATTGTTCTTCTTAATTCTGGTTCAGCAATGGAACTGGGATTCCTGGAAGACTCCTCCTATTATGCTTATCAAGAAAAAATTGATGGTGCTCTTTGGATGGGATATCCGGGTGCTCAGGGTTTTGCTGCTGTCGGTGAGATTCTCAATGGCAATGTCAATCCTTCCGGAAAGACCGTTGATACTTTCTCTTCCGATTTCAAAAAAGATCCGACCTGGAATAATTTTGGTGATAACCGAATCACCGGCGATCCTGACACAGGAGTTAAGGGCGGTGATCAGTATGATTTTGATGACGTTGATTCTAATGCTTCCATGTATTACTTTGTCAATTATGAAGAGGGAGAATATGTTGGATATCGTTATTATGAGACCAGAGGATATACTGATGGCGAAACTTGGTATAACAACAATGTAGTTTATCCTTTCGGATATGGATTAAGTTACACTTCCTTTGATTGGAGACTTGATAATTCTTCTACCATTAGTTCTCTGACCAAAGATGAATTCACTGTTGAGGTTGAAGTGGAAAATACCGGTTCTGTTCCCGGAAAAGATATTGTCGAAATCTATGCTACTTTACCATACACTGCCGGTGAGATTGAAAAGCCTTATGAAGTTTTAGCCGGATACGGTAAAACTGAAATGCTTGAGCCTGGTGAGAAGGATACTGTTTCAATTACTATCAATCCTTATTATTTGGCTTCCTATGATAACAACGATGATAATAATAATGGATTTAAAGGCTATGAACTGGAAGCTGGAAACTATTCTTTCCACATAAATTCTGATGCTCATACCAAATTGGCCTCCTTTGATGCCAGCGTTGCCTCCGATTTACGTTTTGATGAAGATACTGTCAGCAATAAATACACTGACAATGAAGATGAAACCCTTAATTCTGATTGGATGCTGAACTCAGTTCTTTCCAGAAATGATTGGGAAGGAACTTGGCCAAGTGAACCTACTGATGCCGAAAGAAAAGGAACACGTCAGCTTCTGACTGCTTTGCAGGATTTATCTGAGAACAATCCGAATGATCTAGAATCTGAGGAATATCCTTATACTGATGAAGATAACGGCATGACTCTTTTTGATATGACATATGATGAAGAAGGCAACAAGCTTGATTGGGTTGATTATGATGATCCACGCTGGGATGATCTTCTCAATCAAATGAATTTCTCGGAAGCTCTGAATATGTATAACCTGGCTGCCTATGAGGTAAAAGGCGTAAAGAGTGTCGGACTTCCTAGAATCATCTGCGGTGATGGCACTGCTGGATGGACTTCCTTTGTTAATAAGGATTCATTCAAGAAATGTACAGGCTATTGTTCTAGTGTAATTACTGCACAAACATGGAATGTCGACTTAATCGAAGAATTAGGAAATGCTGTTGGAGAAGAGGGGCTTGTCGGCGATGGTGCCGGGACTCCGACTCCTTATTCTGGTTGGTATGCACCTGGAACTAACATTCATCGTTCGCCTTTCGGAGGAAGAAATTTTGAATACTATTCTGAGGATTCACTCCTTGCCGGAAAGTCAGCTGCCGCACAGATTAAAGGCTGCCGTGAAAGAGGAACCGTCACTTATCTGAAGCACTTTGCCCTTAATGAGCAGGAAACACATCGATCTATCACCGGTGATATCACCTGGGTGAGTGAGCAGCAGATGCGAGAAATTTACCTTAGACCTTTCGAAATTGCCGTTAAGGAAGGCAAAACGACTGGTATGATGTCTTCCTTCAATAGAATCGGAACCAGATGGACTGGTGGCGATTATCGTCTGATGACTGGAATTCTTCGTGAAGAATGGGGATTCAAAGGTTCGGTTATTTGTGATTTCAATACTATTCCTCAATATATGGATGCTAAGCAGGAAGCTTATGCTGGCGGTGATCTCAATCTTGCAACCTTATCCAGCTCCAGCTGGAAGAATGCTGATGAGAGCTCAACTTCTGATTTGATTGTTCTGAGAAACGCGTTAAAGAATGTCTGTTATTCTTTCGTTAACAGCAATGCTATGAAGGGTATTGTCATTGGAACCAGACTTTCAAAATGGGAAATTGTTATGATTATTGCCGATGTTACAATTCCTGTAGCAGTTGTTCTCTGGGGTGGATTGTATATCGGATTGGCCCTAAGAAAAATCAAGAATGAAAATCCGGAAGATTTAAAGCAATAAGAGATATTTAGTTGGTAATATTGTCAGATTTCTGGCATATTATAATTTTCTTTCCAGAGCACGGGTTTCTCCTAAAATCCGTGCTTTTCTTATGAAATGAAAAACCAAGATATCAAAAACGTCCTTCCTGTTTCCAGGAAGGACATTAATTTGTTGATTAGTTACTGAAGAAAGTAATTGACTGCTTTCAGCTTATTTCTTCAGATCGTGAAGCTCTTTAGCAATCAATCCGGCAACATAGGCATTGTTGATAATCAAAGCCATGTTGGATTCCAAAGACTTTCCATCAGTAAGACCAACTAACTTATCAAGAAGATAAGGAGTGACTCTCTTTCCGGTGATATGATCATTTTCCATCATAGTCAAAGCTTCCTGAATCTTTTCATCCATCCATTCATAAGGAATGGAATAATCTTCGGGAATCGGATTGACAATGAGATTTCCCTGATGAAGACCGATGGTATCAGAAATATGAATCATTTCAGCAATTTCTTTAGCATTTTTTGCTGAGATATCAAGTTTGTAACTTGAAGTTCTGGTGTAGAACAAAGGCATATATTCAGTCTGATATCCGATAACAGCGACACCTTGGGTTTCAAGGTATTCTAATGTTCTTGGAATATCGAGAATAGCTTTTGGACCAGCACAGACAACAGTCACAGGAGTTCTGGCAAATTCATTGAGGTCAGCGGAAACATCCATGGTTTCATTGAAACCACGATGAACGCCACCAATTCCACCTGTTCCGAAAACTTTGATTCCGGCTAACGATGCTAAGAACATTGTGGCAGCAACTGTGGTTGAGCCAGTCAGATTATTGGCAAGGCAGTAAGGAATATCTTTTCGGGAAACCTTAATGGCAGAATGATTCTGTCCTAAAGCTTCTATTTCATCACGGGTGAGACCAATTTTGATATTTCCGTCAATGATGCCGATGGTATAAGGTTCGGCTCCGGCCTGTCTGATTTTTTCTTCGCAGGCTAAAGCACATTCGACATTCTGAGGAAATGGCATTCCGTGAGTCAGAACGGTTGTTTCAAGAGCAACAGCTGGACGCGAAGATAAATCAGGAATATTCTTCATTATTTCTTCTATTGTCATGTTTTCTCCTATTTAACATCGCTAAAGCGATATGTGGCAAAGTATGAATAACGCATTCCCGCGTTTTCAACGACTTCATCAAATGGGTAAAGAGATCTTTGGGGTTCAATAGCAATAGCTCTTCGATATCTGAGATGAGGAGCATTGGTAAACTCTTCTTCACTCATAGAAGTATCGACATAGAAATTTGCACCTTCATAATCAGTAAGAACTTCAAGTTTGATTTTTCCGTTGCTTAAGGTAATCTGAGGGATAGTTGAATCAGTGGTGTTAAACTTAAGGAAATGATCAAAAGTCTCATATTCGGGAATAGCTTCTTTAAGTTCATCAAGTTTATCTCCCAGTCGGGATTCCTGACGGTAATCAAGATAAGAAGGAACTTTGACAATTCCGTTGATGAGTTTGGTTCCTTTTTTGAAGGAACCATACTTAGAAGCATTTACCTGGAGAGTATAGTCATTGACATTTTCGTCATTGCCTAAATTGAAATACATATGGGTGGAAAGACTGATAGGAGTATCCATATCAGATAAGGCTTTTTGTCGGACAATGATTTCATTTCGGTCAAATGGAAGGAAATAGGTAATCTTAAAATCAACGTTTCCATAGAAACCTGCTTCTCCGTCGGGAGAAGTGTAAGTGAATATGACATAGTTGCCTTCGGGCTTATTAGCAACGAAGACATCAAATTTTTTGAACGAAAGTGAATTTTGGCAATCACCATGGAGACAGATATTCTGACCATTTTCATTATCCGCTACCTTGCAAGGCTTGCCATGAACAACGAAATTATTTTTGATTCTTCCGGCAACTCTGCCTAAGGTTTTTCCATAGAGATGAGAAGAGTTGAAGTAAGTTTCAATATCGGCTGGTTCAAGAATAACCGGCTGTCCTTTGTAGGTAAGAGACTTGATTCCGGCTCCGATAGCGGAGAAGGAAGCAACTAAGTCTAATCCATTTGAGACAACGAGCATTCTTTCAGAATTCTGTTCAAACATAATAATTGTTCCTTTTTCCTAACAAGAGTTAGGCAGCTTTCTTTTCTTCGGCAGCTGGAGCGGCAGCAGTGTTAGGCTTTAAGGCACCTGACTTGAAAGCGGCATAACGGAAATCAAGATCATCAGCAAAGAAAGAGCAGCAGCGCTTCTGGAATTCTTCAGGGTTGCTAGTCATCAAAGCTTTGATTCTATCGACAGCGGCCTTCTGTTCTTCGGTCCACTTGTCAGAGAAGATCAGTTTGTTGTTATCGAAGATATCGCAGATGATGATGAGACCCTTCTTGGCATCCTTGGAGTTGGCAAAGAAGACAAATCTGGTTTGGGTCTGTTCATCGTCATAGCAGAAATTGGAATCAAATTCATCTTCGATTCCCTTATCATTCTTAATTTTAATGTGGGCTTTGACTTCACCGGAAAGGAGCTGACCGGCAGCAGCAATAGTCTGATAGGAAGGAAGAAGTCTGGCCTGAAGGAGCTCAGAGAGCATATTGACTCTGGATCTGACAGCTTCATTGTTTCCGACAATAAGCTTGAGATGCTTGGAATCAGGAGTGACAGAGAATAAATACTGTCCACCGAAAGAGGTTCCGATGCAGGTGACAAAGAAGATTCTTGAAACGAAATCAAAATAACGATAGATTTCGATCATTGTGACATCTCTGCCAGTAGTGGATTTCAGCTTGGCTTCGATAGCACCGGTAGCAAGCTTGTTTTCAACTAAGATTTCATAGTCATTCTGTTCTTCAACATCCGGAGGAACAAGTTTAAGGGTAGGCTTGACTTCAGCAGTATAATGACGGCTCTGGTCGACACAATACTTGATGTCATTGATTTCTTCGACAGTGTTTCCGTCAGCAGAAATATTGAATACTCTGTAAACTAAAAGAGGCATATCTGAGCCTAAAACTAAAGCTTCAGTGCTTCCGTCTGGCTTTACTTCAGTGTGGATCAGAGTAAGTTTGCTAGGACGGATGAATTTGGCGGCACTCTCATCGGCGACGGCCTGAATTTTTGATAAAATTTCTTCGTTTTCCATATTTGTGGTTCTCCCTTTGAATATTTGCACACAGCTTTAATATTATATCTATTTAAAAGCACTATTTCCACATTTATATTTAAATAAATGTAAGGGGTTTATATCAAAAAATTCTTTATTGGAGTAAATTTTCCTATAACCTTAGAAAAACCATTAAAAATTTATAAAGAACATAAATAGTATTAATTACAATAATATAGGATTAAAACTATTCAAAGAAATGTTTATTTGGTCTACAATTTATATATATTTTTTTGTTAAGAGGAGGAATTCTTATGAATGCATTAATCACTGGCGGAACGGGCGGAATTGGTTTCTTTATGGCTAAAGAGCTTCTAAAAAAAGGCTATGATGTCTTTTTGATCAGCCGGAATATTGGAAGAACAGATGAATTAATCAAAGAATTCCCGGATAGAAAAGTCTATTTTTTCTCACATGATCTTTCCCGGGAAGATGAATGCTATCATCTTCTTTTAGAAATAAATAATATCCCCTTTAAAGATTTTTCAGTAAATCTTGA
>Ga0172378_10004609_pt1 | contig 12899 bp, 17 predicted proteins | sample GrowelOW332metaG_FD_119755 | JGI IMG/M metagenome (GOLD analysis project Ga0172378, IMG submission 119755) | Groundwater microbial communities from an aquifer near a municipal landfill in Southern Ontario, Canada - Pumphouse #3_1 metaG | ecosystem: Environmental > Aquatic > Deep subsurface >...
ATAATTAGCGTTCGATAAGAACTGATTTTCTGAGAAGATGATTTTCAAAAAACTTCGTATTTTTTAAATGTAATTAGTCACTGTTACTAATAACCTTATTTTTCAAGCTGAAACGATTTTTTGTTACGAAAAAATATATGCATACGAGTAAACAATCAGACCAAATTTATATGTCTTGCAAGGTGTCCTGCTTAATGCGTGATTTCCAGAGTGAACATAATTATTTTGGACCAGATAAGATTAAGAGTCTTTTCTGGTTTTTTTATTCGAAAATCAGAAAGAAAAATGATAGGAGATTAAATGGCTTTGCCTATAACTAAGATATGTGGTTTTCAGATAAAAAGGAAAAAGCCTAGATGGGGAGTATATTTGGATTCGACTAGGAAAGCAAAGCTACATCAACATCGAAAGCGGAGCAAGAAAGAATATTTGATGATGAGAGAAAGTAAACAAAAGCCTCATGGATGGTTTATTATTCCTTGTTTTCAAAATATTTAAACTTTAATTAATGTAAATTTTAATTAAAGTTACGATATATATATATAAGTTACGATAGAAAAGAACAGTAAATTTCTATAAGACTAAAATTTAAATGAGGCATAAATTTTATGAAAAAAAGTAGCTTTCTTATGATTCCTCTTTTATTTTCTCTTTGCTCGTTTACAAATGCGGACCCTGACCATCAATATACCGTTAATGATTATGCTGAAAGTTCTCCAATTTGTATTAGAAAAGCAGGTACTGATGAGGAGCCCGTTTTATATTTAGAATGATATGAATATAGTAAACAAAATCAAATATTATCGAAAAAAATCAATTTTTTCAGCAGTTACTTATTTTATTCTTTTTGTAATTATTGGTATATTGGGACTGATGGTCTCAAGTTTCTTTTGTAATATTTACTTCTATTCTATGAACTATTCGGATTCTTATTATTACGCTACAAATTATGTTTCAAATGTTGTTACAGATGAGGTTTTTGAAAAACTACCACAGGATGGGTACTGTTTCAGTGTGAAATCTAAAGCCGATTTTCAGGATGGAAATATGACCTTTGTTTCTTTTACCTCGAAGACTGTTAAGGATTTCGGATTTTCGTTTGGCCGTTATTTTGCATCTCCGGAAAAAAACAGCTATATTTCTCTTTCAGATACCTTGGAAGATAAATATGTTATTGTCTCTGATGATGAAATATTTAAGGATAAGACTGAATATGTAGTTGATAATGTTACTTATCCAATAAAGGCCAAGATGAAATTTGACTATTCTTCATATTTTATTAAGACAGTTGCAGCTGAAGGCGTTGATTCAATTTCTTTTGCTTTTATCATTGATAATGATGTGCTTTATAATCAGGGAAATATAGTTGAATCTCTGATTATTAATCCTGAATCTAGTGAAGACAGTCTTGATTTGATTACAACATTCAATAATAGTTATACAAATCAAAAGGTATTCACCTTGGGATCAGAAATGAATCATAGTGCTAATGTTTCCTTTTCATTGTATTCGGTCATGATTCTTATTGGCTTTCTGGTTCCTTTCTTCTTTATTGTCATTCTCTTTTCAATGGTTATCCGAATGATAAATTCGTTTGAAGCCAATGAACTATCACTTTTAAGAATGTTTGGTTTCTCTAAAGGAAAGGTATGGACAAATCTTTTCCTTTTCCGTTTATTATTCTCTCTTCCAGGATTTGCTGGTTTCTGTCTTATTTTTATTCCGATCTTCCTTAATCTGTATCCGTCTATCTGGTTATTGGCGGTTTTGACCGCTCTTGTCAGCTTCCTATATCTTGTTTTTTCAATTGCTGTTCTTTCAGCTCATGATGCATCTAAAGTATTTAAGGCCAATTACCTTTATAAAGGAGAAACCGATGATTAAAATTGATAAATTAACGAAGAGTTTTGGTAAAAGAACTGTTCTTAACGAAATTTCCGTAGAGATTCCTGATGATTCAATTACTGCATTTATTGGAGAATCAGGTTCTGGTAAAACTACAATTCTTAATCTGATTTCAATGGTTGATCATGACTTTGAGGGAGACATTATTGTTGATGATAAAAGTCTCAAAGATATTTCCAAAAAACAATATGAAAAGAAAAGAGTTATGATGTTTTCTTATGTTTTTTCTAATGCTTTTCTTCTTCCTTATCTTTCCATTGTCGATAACATACTGCTTCCTACTCGTTTTGGAAAACAAAAAGTTGATTCTCAGAAATTAGAAGATTACATTAGTTACTTTAAAATGGATTTTCTTCTTAAATCCAAAGTTGATTCGCTTTCGGAAGGTGAAAAACAGCGTGTCGCTATTCTTAGGGCTTTAGCCTACAACCGTAAATATATTATCTGTGATGAACCTACTGCTCATCTTGATCCTGAGAATGCTAAGCTGACATTTGAACTACTTAAGGATATTTCAAGAAAATATCATAAGACTGTAATTGTTTCACTTCATGACTATTCTAGCATTGCTCTATTTGATTCTGTTTGGAAAATTCAGGATGGGAAACTTCATGAAATCAAGCAATAACAATTTCTTTTTAACTGATTTAAAACTCTTATTTAACAAAGAAAATCATCCCTTCTTTTTCTATTTTCTCTCTTTCCTCTTTTCAGTTCTTTTCTTAATCACTTTCAGTTTTCAGCCTTACAATATTGAGAAGGGCCGTTATTCTAATAGAAAAATTGATAGCAGTGAGTTTTTGGTAAGTCTTCGATTTGGGTATGATGAACTGAATGATGAAAATCTTTATCAGATGACTGAAGAAAGATATCAAGACCGTATTAAGCAGTTTTCTTTTTCTAATCGTATTACGAGCCATGAATGCATATATAACTTTGTACCGCCTAATACGGGATATGATGTTGTCTTAATTCCTAAGAATTTTAATTTGTTTAATTTAGGGTATACTTCCTTTAATTCCAACAAGGAGGATCTGGAAGAGGATGAGGCTTATTACTTTTATAGCCCTGAAGACACGATGCTAGTTCAACAAGTTCTGAATAACGGAAATATTACTATTGGGTCCTCCGTGTTCAAAATTAAATCATCTGTATCTATTGAAAATAAAGATGGAGGCAATCCAACATCCCTTTTGGATCGGGAAACTGTAGTTATTTTAAGTTCTAATTTTGAAAGACTGGCTGAATCCTTTATCTATAAAAGGATATCTTGGGCTTATTATTCCTGTCAGTTAGACAGTCCTTTATCTATTAATGAAGAAAAGGAACTTTTCTCTCGTACAAATGTGGATGGATTTGCACCATCAGTATTTAACTCTTCGTTAGATCAGCTGACATATGTTGCTTCTAATTATGACGCTTTTGAGAAAATCATTCAGATTATTCAGTATGTTTTCCTTGTCATCATGGTTGGATTGATTTTTGTTATTTGTCTTATTGAATGGCTGATGCGTCAGGAAAACCATCGAAAGAAAGAAGCTATGAATCTTTTGGGCTTTTCTTTTAGAAATCAAATGAGCTATACCTTTGCAAGTGAGATGATTTCTTCATTGCTAGGTCTTTTTACGGCAGGTGTTCTTTATTTGATTGTCATGATGATTTTCAGGACAGTTGCTGGTTTTACTTTTTATCTTTCGTGGCCTTATTATCTTTTTGTATCATTAATGGTTATTCTTATGCCTTTAAGCAATCTTATCACATATGGTTTTCAGTCTTTATTCTTAAAAAAGAGATAAATCATTAGCTTAGAACTGGTTTCAGGATATTTTGCTTTCTCTATTAGTTCTGAATGGATTACTGAACTGAATTGTTTCAGAATTATTAGACAAAAACTTAAACAAACTTTGTGAAGACTTCTAATAGTTATATATTCATATATAAAAAGGAGTATAATTCTACTAAATGAAAAATCGATTGAATCTATATATTTATCCATTGATAGTTTCTTCCCTCCTTTTGGGTTCCGTTATTAATCCCCAAAAAAACAGCACTGCTGAAACCAAGGCTCTTACTATTAGTAATTTTTCGGAATCGGTTGGCTATCAGCCAACATTCTTTTCCTATGGCGGTGTTGATTGTGTAAGACCAGGACAAACTTTTAAAATTGATTTAGGACGTCGAAACTGGTTTGTTGGCCAGTATGCACTAGTGACAATAAATGATTATAAGGTCTATGGCCTGAGTATCATGGATTCGTTCATTCTTACATATGACATTTTTTTATTAACTCCTGCTGCCTTTGCTGATAGGGTAATGCTTAGCTTTGATGCGAATTTTTCTAAATCTTTCAGCTTCATATTTTCCCAGCCGATCATTAAAGATATTGATGTGAAAATAGCATCTGGAATATCTTTAGAAACTGCCAATGAGTGTTTGGAAGCTTCTGATGCTGCTTGTTCTATGATTGTCAATAATCCCCTGATCGTTATAACTACTTTTTGGGTGAAACTGAAAAGAAGACATTTTCCTATGATTGTGATCTCACAACAATCCCATCAGGATACGGTGTTGCTTCATGCGTCATCTGCAAAGCAATTGAAATATCATATACCTACACTGTCTATAATGACTTTCTTTGGTGGGATTTTGTAGCCAGTAAGGAAGAAAAAAACCGGACCAATAGTATTTTGGATTATGATCCTAGTTCTCTTCAGACCACGTATTGGATAAGGAAATTAGGATCAAGTGGGACCCCGGTATTGTATTATGTTTAATTTATTTAGAAAAAGAATTATTGGTTCCGGTAAGAGAACAATCGCTTCCGCATCCATCTTTTTTATCTTTTTTATTTGTCTGGATATTTTAATCTGTCTAGTCTGTAGTTTCTTTTGGAGCATATATATTTATTCTTTCGGATATGATAATAATTCCTATTATTTTGAAAGAACTAATATAGGACAGGAATATTTGGATTTACCCGAGGAAGACTGGAGTTATTCAATCAATGTTAATGCTGAGTTTACTTCCGATACTGTTTTCTATTCCTTATATAGCAATGAGAACTCTTTTGAAAATAATTTCGGATATATGCTTAGCTCGAGGGTTTTTGCTAAGTTTGACTTTAAGGAAACGGCTGAAGAAGAAAATCTGAGGAAGGAACATCCCTACTACTGCATAGTTTCTGAAACTTTTAATCCCGATATTACAGCAATAACCAAAAACGGAAAAGAATATGAGATTGTTTCTAGACAGAAACTCAGTATTTCTGCTCCGATTAAATCGCATTTTTCTCAGTCAGGCATTGATAATATTGTTCTTACTGTTTTTATCGATGATGAGGTTTCTTCTCAGATGATCAACTCCCACACTACTTATCCATCATTCCTGATTGTTGCCAATCACCCAGAATTAGGTCTGGATGAATCATACAAAGGAAGTGTTCTTAATGAACAATATTCCGAAGGATTCAATACTTTTCTTCCCTTAATCTATTCAGCATTTCTGATTCCTTTTATTATTTGCATGATTGCTTTCTGTTTGATCATCTCTGCCGTACAGAATGCCTCATTAAAAGAACTTTCATTGTTTAGGGTTAGTGGACTGAAAAAAATCGGATTTTCAGATTATCATATTTTGAGAGAGTTTTAGAGGCTTTGTTAGGAATAATTCCAAGTATTGCTATCTTCTATCCAATCTTCCTTCTGAAGATATCCTTAACACCGAATGTAATACTGACTTTCTTTGTGATACAACTGATCTATTCGATGCTGATTCTTTTTGTCTATTCCATGATAGAGACAAACAAGATATCAAAAAATAATTATCTTTATTCAGGAGGCATTTTATGATTGAACTTAAGAATTATTCTAAATCCTTTGGCACAAATCAAATTTTCTCTAATCAGAATATTTGTTTTAACGATAATCTTTTCATTGGCTTCTATGGACCTTCCGGGTGTGGAAAATCCACGCTTCTCAATTCAATTTCCATGCTTGATTTCAATTACGAAGGACAGATTATTGTCAATGGCCAGAATATCTCTGACATGAAAGCAAAGAAAAGAGAAGAATTCCGCCGAGACAACTTTGCCTATGTTTTTTCTGAGGCCAACCTACTGAGCTATCTTTCAGCAGAGGAAAATGTCTTGCTTCCCCTCACTTTCCTGAAAAGAAAAAAACCAGCTGATTATGACCATTTGACTGAATTGCTGAATCTCGGAAATCTGATGGATCATAATGTGAACACTCTTTCCGAGGGCGAAAAACAGCGCTTTTCTGTTCTCCGGGCTTTGATTACTGGACAGCCTTTTGTGGTTTGTGACGAGCCAACCGCTCATCTGGATCATGATAACAGCCTTCTCTTGGTCAAAAAGCTTAAGGAAATTGCCAATAATGAACATCGGATGATTATGATGTCCTGCCATGATGATTCATTGCTTTCGTATTTTGATATTGTCTACGGAATAAATAATAAGGAATTATATGAAAAGAAATAATTTCCTGAGTGTCAGGCTCAAATCACTTAAGAGTTTTTCTGGCAAAAACATTGCTTTGACTATTTTGGGGTGTCTTTTTTATGTTCTTCTGCTTACCACTTTCTGTTTTACCTCTTTCTTGAGACCTCAGGCTGAAAACAATAATAAGAATATGGATACTCAAACCTTTACGATTGTTAAAACCTTTAGGGATTATTCTTCACCAAAAAGAACATATACAGTAAAAGAATGCAACAAAATATCAAGTGATTTTTACAATGAAAATATTGCAAAGCTTATTAACAAATCAGCTTGCCAATCTGTTAATATCACTTTTCTCTATACCGTCTATAACGATAATAGCTTTTCGGAATTTTGTTTCATGCCTATAGCATCCGGATTAAATCTTTTTAATTTTGGCTATTGTCCTGATGAATCTTTCAAAACCGGAGTACCAGAAAATTTATGTTATGCTATATATCCGGAAAGCGACCTTTATGCAGAAGAGAATATGGATGCTTTTATCAGTGACTATGGCTTCAAGACTAAGCGGTTCAACACCACGGATTTTAAAACCTCAGCCCAGAATACTATTGGATTTAGCCCTAATACATTAGCTGATTCTCCCTTATTGATTTGCCATGAGGAATATGTTCCGACAGTTGAGGTACATTATTTTTCTGTTTATTATTCCATCAGTTATAAAAGAAAAATCAATGATTCAGAACTCAATTTTTTCTTTTCCCAATCTGAGCAGAATGTAGGATTTGTTCCATCAGTTTATAATTATTTCATTCATCCTGCGAATTCATATCTGAGTTTTTATGGTGCCTCTCAGCCTATTATTGAAACAGCCCTTTTTATGGACTTTATCTTAGCAGCTGCGATTTTCGTTTCTAATGCTTTGACCCAGTATCTTAGATTGCGTGATCGTATTTCTGAGCTGAAAATGATGAAGATATTAGGAATGAGTAAATCCAGATTCATTCTTGATGTTACCTTAAGTTCCTCACTTTCATTTGCTATTCCAGGAATTATTACAGCCTTAGTGTTTGTTTTACTAATGTTTGTTTTCTCTAAGATTATGGGATTCACTTTCTGGTTTTCAGGAATCTACTGGCTGGTTTATCTGGCCACGATTATGGTTGGAATCGGATTGCAGGCTATCTCATCTTTGCTCTTATATCAAAAGACAAAAAAATAGGATCTGATTTTCTTGGTGTTTTATTCTTTTATGCTTCTTTTTATGTTAGAAAATCTATTCAGTAAAATAGGAAGCAATTAACAATATTATTTTGTTTTTTTAATTGAAATAATATCTTTTGTTTGGATGATAATAATAAATTTGTTGTTTGGATTTAATATTTATATTAGAATCTAAAGATAGAGGAAAAACAAATGAGTACACATGAATCAGCTGAAGATTATCTTGAGAGAATCTTGATGCTTGAAGAAGAAGGCAATGACGGAATTCATGCTGTTGATCTAGCATCTTCCTTAGGTTATTCTAAGCCAAGTGTTTCAATTGCTCTTGATAAATTAATTAATCAGAATTTGGTTACAATTGATGAATGCCATCATCTGCATCTAACTTCCGAAGGAAGGAAAATTGCTTCCATGATTTATGACCGCCATAAAGTCTTGGGTGCTTTCTTTGTTCAGTTAGGCGTGCCTAGTGAAATAGCCTACAATGATGCCTGTAAAATTGAACACGATCTTTCCAATGAGACTTTTAATGCCCTTAAGAAACTATATCTTGCGAACAAAGATAATTAAGAAACAACATATATTTTTAATCAGTGGTATAATTTTTTATTGAGGATGATTTAACATGGAAGAAAACAAGACCAACCCTACAATTGAAGAAAGAATAGATGAAGTATTAGAAAAACTTCGCCCTTTTTTAGCTCGCGAAGGTGGAAATATCCGACTTGAGAAATTTGATCCCGAAACAGGAATCTGTTATGTCGATATGATCGGTGCCTGTGCCGGCTGTTCCTTGGCTGCCAGTGATGTATCAGATTCAGTTGAGGTAATGCTGATGGATGAGATTCCTGAGATTACCAAAGTTGAACTGATTGCACCGTCAGTCGATGATGAGTTTGATACTTTGCTTAAGCAGCTCCAGAAGGCTCAGGCCGAAGAAGAGGCAAAAGAGAAGACCGAAAAAGAAAATGCCAAAGAAGGAGAGGGCAATGCCTGATTCTGGCTTTGAGGATTTTAAGATTCTCGAAAAAGCTAACCGTTATATTTCTTTTCTTAACGAATTTCTTAGAAAAGAAGGCAGTGAACTGAAAATCAAAGACTGTAAATCCGGTGTTCTTTATTTGACAATGACCGGTGCCTGCATCGGATGTTCACTGGCTGGAAATGATTTTGAACAGTTCAAGAATGATCTGATGGCGGAAGACAGTCAGATTAAGGATGTTGTCTTCTATGACTCTTCAGAAAATATCGTTGGATAGCACTAGTCAGACTAGTGCTTTTTTGATATTTTCTGATTGCTGAAAGATGATTTTATCTATTCTGAATTTTCTTTAAGCAAATAAGCTTTTTTTGAAGCAAGTTTATTGCTGATGTGCTAAAATTCTTAGGTGAGGTAAATTAAAAATGTCAGATAAAAATTTTATTGTTGAAACCAGTGCTCATCACATCCACGTTACTAAGGAAGCTTTAGCTGCCCTTTTCGGTGAAGGATATGAGCTTGCTGTTAAAAAGATGCTTTCCCAGCCTGGCCAGTTTGCCAGCAATTCCCGTCTTGATGTTGTTTATCATGCTACAATCAAGGATCCTAAGACCGGTGAAATGGTTAATAAGGATTTTACTTTAAAGAATCTTTCTATTCTCGGACCAGTCAGAAAGGCTAATCAGGTTGAAGTCTCTCTTACTGATGCCAGAAGCCTTAAGGCTAAGGTTCCCGTCAGAGAGTCTGGCGATATTGCTGGATCATGCCCCTGCACTTTGGTCAATCCTTTAAACGGAAACAAAGTTGATATGGCTGAAGGCCTTATCGTTGCTAAGCGTCATATTCATATGACTGTCAAGGATGCCCAGGATTTTGGTGTCACCAATGGTCAGATTGTTGCTGTGAAGATCACTTCCAATGGCAGAAGTGCAATTTTAGGAGACACTGTCATCCGTGTCAGTGATTCCTATGCTCTTGCCATGCATATTGATACTGATGAATCTAATGCTGTCGGCGGTGCTGCCTCCGGTGTCACTGGAACTCTTGTCGATATCGAATTCTAGTGTGGATTTAGGCGATGCCAAATCTTCTCGCACATAATCTTTTAATCAAAAGATTTTATCTTAAGGAAGATAACTACGGAACTTTCTCAGACAATAGCTTTATTCATGGTAATTTTGATTTCCTTTCTTGGGGAACTCAGGGACCTGATCCATTGTTCTATATGGGGATTGTTCCTTTTCATGGACTTCATATTCCAACTGCTCTGAAGAAAATCGGCAATCAGATTCATAAAACTGACGGCAAAAAGTTTTTCAGGCTTTTGGTTGAAAGATCTTATGGAATTGAGGATGAGAAAGACCGTTCACGTTTTCAGTCCTTTATTTTTGGTCAGTTTGCCCATTACATCCTTGACCGGGAATCACACCCCTACATTATTTATGAGTCGGGCTTTGAAGCTGAGAGCGGAGCTATTCATGGTCCTTATCATTTCCTGCATGCTAATTTTGAGGCCAATATTGATTTCTGTTTAGCCAAGAAATTCAAGATGAACTACTTCCTTTCAAATCCTAGTGATGCTCTTCCCTATGATAAGAGATTCCTTTCTATCCTTGACCGTGAGCTAATCCCCGTTCTTAAGCAGCTGTTTGATATCAAAAAGCTGCCTAAGCATATGTATACTAATGCCATTGTCAACATGAAATCCGTGGTTAAGTATGTCAATCATAATCCGGGTTGGAAAAAGAAGCTTCTTCCTAAGAGAATCATGGGTGTATCTATGCCTTTGGAAAATCAGCTTGATTTTCCGGAATGCCTTAATGAAAGCAAGAAAATCTGGCTTGATCCAGTTACTGGTGATAAGCACAATGATTCCTTTGTGGAAATTCATGCCCGGGCATTTGAAATCATTGAATCCTGCTATCACGATATTCTGAAGAACGGATTCAATTATGAAGTGATTCTCAAATATCTTAATGGTCTGAACTATTATGGAACTCCGGTTTCATCTAAATGGGTCTATCAGAAAAATTAATCCGAAAAAGGCAGCTTAGTCTGCCTTTTTCTTTTCTTTTTTTCTTTTCACGGGGATAATTAGATATAATAGATTTATGCAGAATTCAGAAACAAATATTAAACCAAAATTCTTAGATGACAATGAAAAGAAGAGCCTTGAATTCATCGGCTTAGCTTTTCTGTTTTATTTTGTCAGCCTTATTTATAATACAATTAGATTCACTCGAGATTCTCAGGCTCTTCAACTGACAATATCCTTTTTTTCAGCCTTGGTTATTTCCTTGGCTATTGAAAAGCTTTTTCTTCTTCCGCATCTGGTTTCTTCCAAACGTGATCTAAGTCTTTCCGAGTTTACTAAGAAGTGCATATTCTCGGATACTGTTTATGAAGGATTGCTGATTGTTCTGCTCTTGCCGATTTCCTATTATTCCTTGATTGCTGTGACCATTTCTCTTTTGATCAAACAGTTTTCCCGTTATTTCCTGAAAAAAAGCATAATCTCACCATTAGTCATTGCTGTTCTGATTTTCTATTTTCTTTTCCATGAAAAGTATCAGATAGATCCGGGAACTTCCGGATTCTCTGAAACACTGACCTCACTTCTGACTATTGATGCCCAAAAGGGCTTTGCTGCCTTGATTCAGAAAAGTATTACTTCCTGGCGACTTTTTATTGGTGATTTCTATTCAGTCAGCGGTTCAAATATCATCATCCTTACTGTTATAGCCGGAGTTTATCTGGGATTCAGAAAGCTTATTGATGCTAAGAGTGTTCTGACATATATTCTTCTTACTTACTTAGGATTCTTCCTTTTGTTTATTTCTGCTGGTGATGGGCTTTGGTCCTTTAAGGATGCCATGGATTATCAGTTCCTAGGATCAATCTGTTTTGCTTCTGTTTTTATTATCGGTGATAAAAACAATCTTCCTACCGATTGGATTTCCTCTCTGGCTTTTGTTTCTCTGACTGCTTTCTTGACTGTGGTCTTCCGTTTTGCTTTCTTTGATTCTATGGAAGTGTTTTATGCTTTAGCTATTTCTCAGCTCCTGTTTTTCTTTGAATCAAAAATCAAAAAAAGCCGAGCTACCAGTATTCTTTCCTGGTCAGTGTTTGCTTTTTCAGTCATCGGAATTATTGCTTTCAGCATCTCTTTTGGCTTGCTGAATCCGATTAATCCTTCAAATGGTTATTTCCTAAATTAATATGGCAGAAAACAGAAATATCAGATCTGATAACCGGCTTCACTATCATCCTTTAAAGGATACTTTGGTTATTCTTTTTTCCTGCCTAACTGTTGCTTCTATAGTATTGATATCTCTCTTTACTAGACCAGTAAGTCAAAACTCATATGTAGAAATCAAATATGGGAATGTTCTTCTTTGGGACAAGGATGATGAATCCAAAGAGACACGGATATCTTTTCCGGAAACCGGAAACAAGGTTTTGACATACTTGAGAAGTGATGGCCCTTTGTTTTTAGGAGAAGGCAAATTCTTTGACTTCTATTCAACAAATGAGGAAGAACCAACAGTCCAGGTGACTATCTACGCTGATAAATCAATTCAGATTACCAAGCAGGAATCACCCCGTAATGTGTGTGCCAAGATGGACCGAGTGTATTTTGAATACACTCCTTTAGTCTGTCTTCCTAATAGCTTTCAGGCCGTAATCAAATCCGATAGCGGATTTCCTCAGTGGGATAACTGATATGAAAACCAAGAGAATGGTCACTTTAGCTCTGATGATTGCCATCAGTGTTGCTATCCATTATTTGGAATCGCTGATTCCGGACATCACTCCGGTTCCCGGATTTAAGTTGGGACTGAGCAACATCGTTTCTCTTTTTGTGCTGTATTATTATGGCGGAATAAGCTTTATTTTTGTCACACTAGTCAGAGTTCTTCTGGCTGGATTGATTTCAACCGGCTTTTCGGTTTCTTTCTTTATGTCGCTTTCCGGTGCTGTTCTTTCTATTGTTATTTCGCTATTGCTCTATTATGGCTTGAAGACTTCTATTTTCTCCTTATCGATAACATCCGCTCTTTTCCATGCGATTGGACAGCTGATAGCCTATGCCTTATTCTTTATGACTCCATATATCTTTGTCTATTTAAGTGTCCTAGGTCCCTTATCGATGCTGACTGGTTTGCTTTCGGCGGTTCTAGTCCGTCAGCTGATTATCAGAATACCTTATTCATTACTCAGTGAAGAGAAAAAGAGAAGGTGCTGATTTCCCCTAAATTATCGATATATTAATAAGTTTTGATTTAGCACGCTAAATCGTGTAAGCGCTTAAATACCATTTAAATGAAACTTAAA
>Ga0172378_10004614_pt1 | contig 12893 bp, 11 predicted proteins | sample GrowelOW332metaG_FD_119755 | JGI IMG/M metagenome (GOLD analysis project Ga0172378, IMG submission 119755) | Groundwater microbial communities from an aquifer near a municipal landfill in Southern Ontario, Canada - Pumphouse #3_1 metaG | ecosystem: Environmental > Aquatic > Deep subsurface >...
ATAAATCTTATCTTTCTTAATACCGATTTTTTCTGCAAAATACGTCTTAATCATGACACCCTGCATCTGCTGCGGCGACTTTGCCGTTGAAAGATGCGGAAGCATATCCTGATACCGTTTTTCTGCATAGTCAACCCAGCCGGGGCAGCAGCTTGTAAACATCGGAATTTTGCTTCCTTTCGTGGTAAGACGCTGAACAAGCTCGTTTGCCTCTTCCATAATCGTAAGATCGGCAGCAAAGTTCGTATCAAGGACATACTTGAATCCGAGTGCACGGAGAGCTGCATATATTTTTCCAGTAACAAGAGATCCCGGTTTCATACCGAACTCTTCACCGATTGCAGCACGGACAGACGGTGCAATTGAAACAACAGAGGTAAGTTCTTTATCGGCAACTTTGTCGAATACTTCCTCGATCGGATTCGTAAACGTAATTGCACCGACAGGACAATGCACAGCACACTGACCGCAGTGTACGCACGGACTGTGCGCAATATCAACACCGCCGACAGGACCAATAACAGTCTTGTCTCCGCGTCCGTTGTATTCGAGCGCCCAGACATTCTGGACATTCTGGCATACTTCAACGCAGCGCCCGCAGTTAATACATTTGTCGCGGTACAATACGATTTCCTTATAAGAAGCATCAGTCTCCTGTCCCTTAAGAATTGTGTCAAAACGGACGGTGCGGAGACCGAAGGCTGCAGCAAGTTCCTGAAGTTCACACTGATGATTGCGTGAGCATTTCAGACAATCATTCGGATGATTAGAAAGAATCAGCTCAAGAACAATACGGCGTGCCTTGCGGAGTTCCGCATCGTCAGTGACAATATTCATACCCTCTGTTACGGCAGTGCAGCATGAACGGGCCATACGCGCCCGCCCGGTTCTCGGATCCACATTTTTAATAACACAGAGACCACAGGAAGCCCACGGTTTCAGATCCGGACTGTAGCACAGAGACGGAATTTTTATACCGATTGATTCAGCAGCAGTTTTGACCGTAGTCCCTTCCGGAACGGTGACCTGCTGACCGTTTATAGTTAATGTTACCTTAGCCATATAAAATCTCCTTAACATAGGGCCATGGATGGCCCGTCATCTATTTCTTCCACTCAGCCTGCAGTTTACCTGCAAACTGCAGGAACAGAAAATACATGGATGTAATTTCTGCGGCAAACTGCCTGTAAAGAAGTACATGGGTGTACTTCTTTACTTTTTTTCGATGGCATGGAACTTACAAGTGCGTTCGCAGGCACCGCACTTCAGACATTTTGTCTGATCAATGACATGACGTGTCTTAACTTCACCGGAAATACAATTTGCCGGGCATTGACGTGCACAGGCGCCGCATCCGATACATTTCTCCGTAATAAAGAATGTAAGAAGGTGTTTACATTTTCCTGCCGGACATTTTTTGTCCTGAACGTGAGCAAGATATTCCTCATGAAACTTTTTGAGTGTAGAAAGGGTCGGATTAGGAGCCGACTGTCCCAAAGCACACAGAGAACATGCCTTCATAGCACTGCCGATGTCTTCAAGTTTCTGCAGATCCTGCATTGTACCGTTTCCACGTGAAAGTTTGTCAAGGATAGTATACATCTGACGGGTACCGATACGGCAGGGAGAACACTTACCGCAACTTTCGTCAACACAGAATTCCATGTAGAATTTTGCAATGTCAACTACGCAGTCATCCTCATCCATAACGATCATACCGCCGGACCCCATCATTGAGCCCATGCGTATAAGGGCACCGTAATCAATCGGTGTATCAAGTTCTTTCTCGGAAATAATACCGCCTGACGGACCGCCTGTCTGAACACCCTTAAATTTCTTGCCGTTCTTTATACCACCGCCGATTTCAAAAATAATTTCGCGAAGCGTCGTTCCCATCGGAACTTCGACAAGACCTGAGTTTGCAATCTTACCCGTAAGAGCAAAGACCTTCGTTCCCTTTGAATCAGCATCGCCGATTTTGTTGTACCATGCAGCACCTTTTGTAATGATAACAGGAATATTTGCCCATGTTTCAACATTGTTTATGATTGTCGGTTTACCCCACAGACCAGCCTGAGCAGGGAACGGTGGCTTCGGTGTCGGCATACCGCGTTTTCCCTCAATTGACCGAAGCAAAGCTGTCTCTTCTCCGCAGACGAAAGCACCTGCACCAAGACGGATTTCAATATCAAAATCGAACCCTGAACCGAGAATATTCTTTCCAAGAAGCCCTTTTTCAGTTGCCTGCTTAATTGCTACTTCAAGACGGTGTACAGCAAGCGGATATTCTGCACGAATATAAATAAATCCGTGATGTGAACCAATTGCTTTACCGCAGATTGTCATAGCTTCAAGGATAGAATGAGGATCTCCTTCAATCGTAGAACGATCCATATATGCACCCGGGTCGCCTTCATCAGCATTGCAGACAACGTATTTTACGTCGCCTTTTGCTTTAAGACCTGCGTCCCATTTAAGACCGGTCGGGAATCCTGCACCACCGCGGCCGCGGAGACCAGAATCCTTAACTTCCTGAATAATCTGTTCCGGTGTCATCTCAAACAACGCTTTTTCGAGCGCAAGATATCCATCCCGCGCAATGTACTCTTCAATGCTTTCCGGATTAATAACACCACAGTTGCGGAGTACGATACGGATCTGTTTCTTATAAAACGGAATATCTGAAACTTCTTCCGTCGATTTTTTATTTTTGTCATACAGCAGCCGGGAAACCTCGCGGCCTTTAACAATCTGTTCGGCAATAATCTCGTGTGCGTCTTCCGGTACAACGTTCACATAAAACGAATCTTCCGGCAGAACTTTTACGATCGGGCCTTTCTCGCAAAATCCAAAACAACCGGTCTGAACGATCTGCACTTCATCAGCAACACCAAGTGCTTTCGCTTCAGCCTTGAGGTTTTCATAAATTTTCTTCGATGAACTTGATTCGCAGGCAGTCCCCCCGCATACAAGTATATAATGTGAATATGCCATCGTTGTCTCCTATTTTTTTGTTATGATGTCGGCAGCGGGTTTATCGATGATAAGATTATCAAGCAGTTTCTTCCCGATAATATGCTGCTCGACGATTTCCTTTGCTATGTCTGCTTTTACATCACCATAAATAACACGAGGCATATCCGGCACAACAACTTCAACTGTCGGTTCATGCGCACACAGTCCCATGCATCCTGTCTGACGAAGCATAACACGCTCCGCAAGCCCCTTTTCTTCGATAAGTTTAAGAAAAGTATTAAATGTATCCTTTGCACCCGAAGCAATACCACAGGTTCCCATACCGACAATAATCTGTATTGTTTTACCTGCTGTTTCGCGTTTTTCAACTTCAGTTTTCATCTGGTTGCGCATTTTGCGCAGTTCTTCCAATGTCATAGCGTTCTCCTAGAACATCACTGTAAGTTACGCGCCATGGATGACGCGCCGTACAGTTATACTTCAACTGCATTAAAGAAAGTACAACACGTACTTTCTTCATACTTCCTGGGATTCGATAAACTTCCGGAGCAGTATCTGCGATCCGGCAGATTCAAGCTCACCACCCAATGCATCCTTCAGTTCATTACGGTTTAACTTATAATCAAGCTTTGCCGCATCGTCCGTTCTGTGTATATCCATATCGTAATTTCCCGGAAGTGTCAGTATATCAAGAAACAAATCCTGAAGATTTCCAACCGGCGGAGTGTCTATATTCGCCAGATTGAATTTCATAGTCACTGTCGTTCCTTTTCCCGGCACAGATTGAATATCCCAGAAACCGTCTGTTTCTTCCGCTGTCTGAATAAGAAACGGAATCCCCAGCCCGACTTTCCTGTCAGGATGTTTTTTACCGTCGGTATAAAAAGGATCTTTGGCTTTCATAAGCGTTTCACGGCTCATGCCTTTTCCATTGTCCGCTACCGTAACGTCAAATGCATCCTTCGTCTGTATGCATTCAAGCGCTATATGAGTCGCACCCGCTTCAACACTGTTCGCAGTTATATCGGCTATCATATCGCACAACGTATAATGCATGGCAGACTGTTTTTTTATGCGCGGCGATATTTGTCCAGGATTCCCTTTACCTGGCCTTTTGTAAGCTTTCCGTAAACATCGCCGTTAATCGACATAACAGGAGCAAGACCGCAGCAGCCTATGCAGCGGACCGGTTCAACTGAAAAGAGACCGTCTTCAGTTGAAACCATTTTGTCTGTAAGCTTGAGTTGAGTACGGGTTTCGTCGATAATATCCTGCCCGCCTTTCAGGTAACAGGCTGTACCAAGGCAAACGCTGATTTGATTCTTTCCGGGCTTCTGCGTTTTGAAGAAGTGGTAGAAAGAGACAACACCGAACACACGTGCGACCGGTATTCCGGTAAGTTCAGAAACTTCCATGGCTGCATCCTTTGAAATGTAGCCCTGTTCCTCCTGCACATGATGCAGGATCATAATAAGATTGCCCGGTTTATCCTTCCAGACCTTTATAAAATCATAAAGGTCTTTAGAGAATCCGGCTTTTCCAGCTTTTGCCATTTTTATTCTCCTGAACAGCAAATATATTTTATATTCCCGATTTCCTATAGAAACCGATGGATTCGAGTTTGTCTTTCATTATAAATCGAAACAATCATTTTGCAAAGGGATATTACGTTATATTACCGAAAGATTACCACGTTACCGTATATGAAAGAGGTTTTGATGCAGTAAGTATATCTGTCAGCGGGACAGTTACCGTCTTTTTTTTGCCACTTCCGTCCGGGCCGTACAATACAATATTCACTTGTGCCGCTGCAACTTCGTCGCCCAGCGGTTTTCCGTACACAGACGCAATAAGATCCGTATACTCAGCCGCCGTCATAGCATCACCGCTGAACACAGGTGCCATGAATAGATCAATGTACGACTTAACCGTTTCCGGCAGTGATGTATAAAGTGCGGAAAGTTTTTCCGGAGATACCGTAAGTGTAACACTGTCCGCCGTGCTGGAAATACAACCGGAAACAGACAACGGATCTTTTGAACCGGCAGGAAGCAGTGCTGAAATTTTCAACGATGTATCTGATCCTGAAGATACATTTATCCCCGGAATTCCGGCTTTCTGAAACTGTCCGGTAATTGTCGGTATATCAAAAAGAGGACCCGTATTTTCTTCCGACAGGGATCTCATCATTTTGACAAAAGCACTTCCGAATCCGGCATCATATACAACAAATGTGCTTCCGCCGGTACGTTGATGAACTTCAATGGATGCTGTACATGCTGAAAGAAACAGTGTACTCAAAAGAACAGCTGCCGGCAGCAGATATTTCATTAATTTCATACTTCCCCACCTTATCTTTGGCTATTTAGTAAACATAGAAAAAGGAAAAGATATACGTACACCTGTTGAAAGAACAAGTCCTGCAGTTGCAGACTCGGCGAAAGTAAGTGCTGCACCGTCTGTATCATTGAACACCGTATAGCAAATATCCTGAATAATCCGTACCTGAACCTTTCCATGCGTAAATGACGGCAGACTGAGCGATACACCTGCAATTCCCGGAAAAAAAGACGATCTTATTTCAGTTTCAGTTGCCGGCAGCGACGAAGAACCTATTGTAATGACAGGTCCCGCATATATACGCATAAAATCAGTAAAGGACAGAGTAAATACAACAGGTATCTGGAAAGAACGGACCCCGTAATTCCAGCGCATCATTATGCCTGCGCCCGGATTTAAAGGCCACTTTGTCACAGTCACGTCAGCCTGTATATTAAGACCACGATAGTTAGGTATGAACTGATTTGTCGTAAAAAGAGACCAGTCCGGTGACAAAGAAAAATTACACATAAGACTGTTCAGAAAAGATATTCTGCCGGACGCTCCGGTTTCTGCCGGGCGGTTTTCCCAAACTGATCTTTTTTCTGCCACCGGTTTTACCGGAATGTCATCCGCAGAGACGTCTTCCTTGTCCTTCTCAAAGCTATAAGAAGGGTCTCCGGGCTCAAGAAATTTTCCTGCACCTGCATAACGGGCCTTCCAGTATGCTTCATTAAGGGACGATGCAATAACACCATTGTTCGGACCGTCGCTTGCTGCATGAATAAACTGCCGTTTACCAATGTATAAACCGACATGCGAAATGGTTCCCGCTTCAGTCGTTTTAAAAAACACAAGATCACCCGGTTCAAGACTGCTGTCAGGAATTACTTTTACAAAACTGTACATTGCCTTTGCAGTACGAGGCAGCTGCACATTCACTGCATCGCGTGCAATAAAATAAATAAAACCGGAGCAGTCAAAAGAATCAGGTCCGACAGCACCGTCTACATACGGAAAACCGATATATTTTTTCGCATCTGCTACAATCGTCTCCCTCTGAACCTGTGCATGAGCTGAAGAGAGTTCTTCCGCCGTGACAGGAATACACAAAAAAAGAAATAGTATAAAAACAGCCGTGGTATTATGCCTGAATTCTGATAATCTATTCATATCTTAATTATTGGCACTTTTTGCAACTTTTTTCACTCTTATCTGTCAAATTATGGTAAAATACAGAACATTGAGGTTTATTATGGCAGACAAAGAAATACATCCATGGTCGTTCCTTGATAGATACCGCGGTAATTTTTTTAATACAAAATGGCCGACCTTTCCGCAGGTTCTCATGATTTCTGCAGACAGATATCCCGGCAGCCCCTGTTTTACCGATTTTGACGGTCCAAACGGCACAAAACGTACGTTTACCTATGCACAGGTTCTTGCAAACGTCAGAAAACTCGCGAAGTGGATGACTGCAAACGGTATAAAAAAAGGCGATAAAATAGCAGTTACCGGAAAAAACTCTCCTGAATGGGGTACCGTCTATCTTGCCGCACTTTTTGCCTCCGGAATAATTGTACCGCTCGATTATGCGCTTCATGACAGCGAAATTGAAAATCTGATTCAAACTGCGCAGCCGGCAATGATTTTCGCCGATGAAGAAAAATACGACACACTCTCCCTTAAATCCGACAAAGTATATTCTCTCTGCCAGAAATATCCGGAAACATACGTATATAATCTTGAATCAGAAAAAAATGTACCGGAAAATCCACCAGCGGAACCGGACGACGTAGCAGCAATTCTGTTTACATCAGGAACAACAGGAACACCGAAAGGTGTCATGCTTACTCACGAAAATTTCATTTCAGACTGTTACATTGCGCAGTCGAATTTTAATCACGGAAACGGCGACGTATTCTATGCACTGCTGCCGATTCATCATGCATATACAATGCAGGCAGCGTTTATTAATCCGCTTTCCACCGGCGCAGAAATCGTATTTGGAAAAAGCATGGCCGTATCACGTCTTATGAAAGAACTGCGTGAAGGAAAAATTACCGTTATGCTCGGTGTTCCACTCCTGTACAACAAACTGCTCGCAGGTATAACGAAAGGTATACGTGAAAAAGGCCCCCTTGTTGCGGGTCTTATGAAATTCCTTATGGGACTTTCATACATTATAAAAAAGATTACTGGAAAGAATCCGGGAAAAATTCTTTTTAAATCTGTACTCCAGCAGGCGAATATCTATACGCTGCGTGTCGCTATCTGCGGAGGAGGACCTCTTTCGTCAGGTGTATTCAAAACATACAACGCAGCTGGAATTAACTTCATTCAGGGATACGGTCTTACCGAAACAAGTCCTATTCTTGCTCTTAATCCCATTGAACATTTCAAAATCGAAAGTGTCGGTAAAGATTTTTATCCGTATGAGGAAATTAAAATTATTAATCCTGACAAAGAAGGTGTCGGTGAAATCGCGGTAAAGGGACCAATGGTCATGAAGGGATATTACAACATGCCTGAAGAAACAGAAAGAATGTTCACGGAAGACGGTTTCCTTAAAACAGGCGACATCGGAAAACTCGATACAGAACATTATCTTGTTCTCTGCGGCAGGGCAAAAAATATCATTGTTACATCCGGCGGAAAAAATGTATATCCGGAAGAGATCGAAGATGCCTTCCAGCTCTATGACGATATCCAGCAGATTACAGTTCTGGGTTACATTGAAGACCAGAACACACGGTCAGAAGGTATTGAAGCGCTCATCTATCCAAGTGACAAAGTATACAACAGGCTCGGAGTAAAACGCGAAGAAATGTTCGCTCCCGATGATGTTAAAGAAATTATTCAGGCCGACGTCGACACCATAAACAGAACGCTCCAACCGTATGCAAGAATCAGTCGTATAGAAATACTTGAAAAACCGCTTGCAATGACAACAACGCTCAAAGTAAAACGAAGCTATAAGAAATAATCACTATACACTTGCAACCGATATCATGCCTTACAGCTATAATCATATATAGGTATAAGGCATTTTTTTTTATTTCTTTGACAATTAAAAAAAATTGTCGATATACTTTGAAGTATCTGAAACCGCAGGAGTATATATGCCATGAAAAAATACAATGGAAAATCAATTTACGGAGGAGTTGCCGCAGGCGTTATAAAATACTACAGGAAGCTCGAAATAGATACTTCCCGCCGGGAAATTATTAATACAGAAGCAGAAGTAAAACGATATGAAGAGGCTCGCAGCACTGCAGTCAGACAGCTGAATGAAGTCTGTAAAAAAGCAAAGATTGAAGTCGATGAAGATACTGCCGCAATTTTTGATGTACAGGCAATGATGCTTTCCGACGATGACTATAACGACTCAATTTATAAAATGATACGCGAACATCACGACAATGCAGAATATGCCGTACAGTCTACCGGAAATAAATTTGCAAAGACATTTTCCGATATGGACGACGAATACATGAAAGCCCGTTCGTTCGATATCAAGGATATTTCGCGGCGTGTTCTCTGCGTACTTACCGGACAGGAACCGGAAAGTCTTGCGGGTGTTGTACCATTCATCCTCGCAGCCGATGATCTTACTCCTGCAGAAACCGTACAACTCGATAAAAGCAAAGTGCTCGCATTCGTTACAAAATACGGTTCATCCAATTCACATACAGCAATTCTTGCACGCACAATGAACATACCTGCAGTCACCGGTGTTATTGTTAATCCGGAATGGAACGGAAAGCAGGCCGTAGTCGACGGTCTTACCGGTGAAGTAATCATCGAACCTGATGAAGAAACGTTTGCTGCGCTCAAAAAAAAGCAGACAGAAGAGGAACTGCGCAGAAAACGCCTTATGGAACTAAAGGGAAAAGACGACGTTACAAAAAGCGGCAGGCATATAAATCTGTATGCAAACATTGGAAATGTAAATGATGTTGAAACCGTACTCGAAAACGATGCAGCGGGAATCGGACTTTTCCGCAGCGAATTCCTGTATCTCGGCAGGGACTCCTACCCGACAGAAGAAGAACAATTCGTTGCGTACAAAAACGTCGCACGAAAAATGAAAGGCAGAAAAGTCGTCATACGAACACTTGACATCGGTGCAGACAAAAAAGCGGATTACTTCAAACTTGACCATGAAGATAATCCTGCAATGGGTTTCCGTGCAATCCGTATATGTCTTGAGCGCCCCGAACTGTTTAAAACACAGCTGCGCGCCATTTACCGGGCAAGTGCATTCGGCACTGTATCAATTATGTACCCGATGATAACTTCCGTACAGGAAGTACGCCGCATCAAAGAAATATCTGCAGAAGTACGTTCCGGATTAAGCAAAGAGAACATTTCGTACGGCAACGTAGAAGAAGGAATTATGATTGAAACACCTGCCGCCGTTATGATGAGCGAAGAACTCGCAGCCGAAGTAGACTTTTTCAGCATTGGTACGAACGACCTTACACAGTACACACTTGCAATCGACAGGCAGAATTCAAAACTGGATAAATTCTACGACCCGCATCATCCGGCTGTTCTGAAGATGATACATATGACAATTGAAAACGGTCACAAACACGACTGCTGGGTAGGTATCTGTGGAGAACTCGGTGCAGATACATCGCTTACAGAAACATTTATCCGGATGGGAATAGATGAACTGTCGGTTTCACCTGCAAGTGTTCTTACCGTACGCCAAAAAATACGCGGGACGGTATAAAATACTCATCTTTATCAAAATAACAATTTATTTCTCCAGACAAAACAGACCGTCCCGTGAATAAAACTCCAGGGACGGTTCTTTTTTACCTCAGGATTGCTGTTAGTGCTTGAAGTTGGTTTAATTTGGCGTTTTGTGATTTTTTTTGCTTGACTTTGGCGGTAACTGGACTTACACTGAGTTCTGATGAGGTACATCATGCTTACGGAAGAACGGCTCGGCAGAATAATTTCGATTGTTGACGCAAAAAAAACAGTAACTGTTCAGGAATTAATGGCAGAACTGGGTACATCAGAATCCACTATCCGCAGGGATCTTAACACACTTGATTCAGACGGCCGTCTTACGAAGGTGTTCGGTGGTGCCGTAGCAAAAGGTGTTACGTTCAGCACAACAGACGATACGGTTCCTGTACGCGAAAACTGCAATCACGCCGAAAAAATCGAAATTGCAAAATATGCAGCCTCTCTCATCAGGCCCGACGATTTTGTTTATCTTGACGCAGGTACCACAACAAATCTCATCATCGATTTTATCGTTGAAAAAAAAGCCGTATTCGTAACGAACAGTTTTTCCCATGCTAAGCATCTTTCGGAATCAGGATTCCATACATATATCCTGGGCGGAGAAATAAAACAGCCGACAGAAGCTGTTGTCGGTGAAGAAGCCGTAGAATCACTTTCTAAATATAATTTTACAAAAGGATTCTGGGGAACGAACGGTGCAAGCCTTTCAACAGGATTCAGCACTCCTGACGTAAATGAAGCTCTTATAAAAAAAGCTTCCATGGCACGAACACGTGAAAAATTCATCGTATGTGATGCAGGAAAGTTCTCCCGGATTTCATGTGTCACGTTCGCAGATTTTGGACAGGCGACAGTCATCACCTCAAAAATCGACGACGATGCCTACATTGAATGTAAAAATATTGTGGAGGTCAGCAAATAATGATTTACACCGTAACAGTAAATCCTTCACTCGATTATATCGTCGATGTTGAAAACTTCAGGACGGGAATCGTAAACAGAACAACAACGGAACGAATAAACGCCGGAGGAAAAGGCATAAACGTTTCCATTGTACTGCACAATCTGGGTATTGATTCAGTCGTGCTCGGTTTTACAGCAGGATTCACCGGAGCCAAAATCAAAAACATGCTTTCAGACAAGGGAATTACATCAGACTTCATCCCGGTAAAATCAGGTATGTCCCGGATAAACGTAAAACTCAGATCCGACGAAGAAACAGAAATAAACGGACAGGGACCGGAAATTACTGTTTCCGATCTTACACGTATTTTTGAAAAAATAGACAGACTTACAGACAGTGATATCCTTGTGCTTGCCGGCAGCATCCCGTCAACACTGCCGGAAACATTATACATGGATATTATGAAAAAAATGCAGGGAAAAAAAACAAAAATTGTAGTTGATGCTACAAATGATCTTCTTAAAAACGTCCTGCAGTATCATCCGTTTCTTGTAAAACCAAATAATCATGAACTTGGAGAAATTTTTGGTGTCGAACTCAGAACAAAGGATGAAGTAATTACGTATGCGCAGAAATTCAGAGAACTGGGAGCCTGTAACGTACTTGTCTCAATGGCAGCAGACGGAGCTGTCCTTATAGACGAAAACGGAAAAATCTACAAAAGTACGGCACCGGAAGGGAAAAAGAAAAACTCTGTTGGTGCGGGTGATTCAATGGTTGCCGGATTTCTTGCAGGTTATCTGAACAGCGGATCGTTTGCGGAAGCTTTTAAAATGGGATTATGTACCGGCTCTGCAAGCGCTTTTTCTGAACAGCTTGCAACACGCGAACTGGTAGAAAGACTTCTTCAGGAACAGCACTTCAATTTTTAATTTTTTGGAATTAAAAAACGTACAATGCATGCTTGTCGTTTTTTATCATAATAGGAGGAATGTATGAGAATTAAAGATTTGCTTGATCCTGAAAGCATCAAACTTAACGGATCAGCAGAAAACAAAGATGATGTCATTGCTCAGATTGTTGATTTAATGGTGGCAAGCGGCAAAATCGAAAACAGAAAAACATATTTTGACGGAGTGTGTGAACGCGAACGGGAAGCGACAACTGCAGTCGGCGACGGAGTTGCTATTCCGCACTGCAGAAGCACTTCAGTCAAAGCACCGGGACTTGCTGCCATGACAATACCCGGTGGCGTGGATTACGATGCCCCGGACGGTGAAAAAGTAAAGCTGCTGTTTCTTATTGCAGCTCCGGACACAAAAGACAACATTCACGTCGATATACTCAGCAAACTTTCAACGCTGCTGCTCGACGAAAATCTTACAAAAAATCTGCTTGCAGCAAAAACTGTTGAAGAGTTTATTTCCATTGTTGATAAGGCAGAAACCGCAAAAGATGCTGAAGGTGGAACAAAAACTGCCGTTATGAACGCCAGAGCAAAACTTCTTGCAGTAACAGCATGTCCTACGGGAATAGCACATACCTATATGGCTGCTGAAACACTTGAAAAGACTGCCGTCAGAATGGGCTGTTCTATGAAAGTGGAAACCCGTGGAGCAAGCGGCACTAAAAATTCACTTACAGCAAAAGAAATAGCAGAAGCCGACTGTATCATCATTGCCGCAGATACAAAAGTCCCTCTCGACCGCTTCGACGGGAAAAAAGTAATCCAGTGCAAAGTCGCGGACGGAATAAACAAGGCTGAAAAAATTATTGAAGAAGCTATGTCCGGGAAAGTCGCCCTATACCATGCAGAAAAGACGGTATCAGACACCAGTGGCACATACGGAAAAGAAAGTACAGGCCACGTTATTTATAAACATCTGATGAACGGGGTCTCCTACATGCTCCCGTTTGTTGTCGGCGG
>Ga0172378_10004616_pt1 | contig 12891 bp, 8 predicted proteins | sample GrowelOW332metaG_FD_119755 | JGI IMG/M metagenome (GOLD analysis project Ga0172378, IMG submission 119755) | Groundwater microbial communities from an aquifer near a municipal landfill in Southern Ontario, Canada - Pumphouse #3_1 metaG | ecosystem: Environmental > Aquatic > Deep subsurface >...
AAGGAATGCATAGAAGAGGAAAAATGCAGAAGGGACATTCAAAATTTTATCAGACTAAGCAATAAAAGATGCAGATGCTTTATTTAAGGAATGGTTAAAATAATTTTTATTCGGTAAAAAAAACAAAAACAAATGAAGAAAATTGCAAAAAGTAGAATCCATCCCATGCTGTAATTTCGATTTTGTAGAGTATAAAATTAGTTGTGTCTTCCAGTCACATGCCTGTATCACTATCTATGAATTTTTGAAATTCACTTAATTTTTCTGTAACTTTCGATGGGTGCATATCTTGTTTGTTTTGTAACGAACTCAAATATAGTTATTTAGACTAAAAAATGCAACTTTTCCTATAACTTATTTATTTCATTTTCAATGTTTTATCAACTAGAAAACTTGAATTTGTAATTATTTTTTATGCAATCTGTATGAACATACTAACTATATTGACATATAAATAAATTTATGGACCGTTACAGTGACAATAATTTAGTGTCTTTACTACAGGAAGGAGACGAGCAGGCATTTAAATTGCTTTTTAAAAAATATGGTGTCCGGTTATATCAGTTTTCTTTAAAATATTTAAAAGACAGTGGAGATGCTGAAGATTTGTTAGACGACGTTTTCCTGAATATATGGAAAAATAGACAATCCCTGAAAACTAATTTGTCTTTCCAGTCCTATTTATTTACAATCGCCTATAATAACATTCGTCAAAGATTTCTAAAAAAGAGCAGAGAAGAAAAATATATACGGATTTTTACAGAAGAATATCTTGTAAATGACTCACAGAAAGAAGATCAACTTGATTATAATTCTCTCGTAAAAATGATTGATGAAATTATTGAAATGCTCCCTCCCCGCAGAAAAGAGATTTTTATTTTAAGTTATAAAGATGAATTAAAGAATGGAGAAATTGCCGAAAAAATTGATTTAAGCGAGAATTTTGTAAGAAAACAATTATCCATAGCGCGAAAATTTATTGTTGGTAAAATGAAAGAAAATAATCGTTTAGATGGAATTTTGTTGCTCTGTCTTTTTTCCTTACAAGAGAATAAATAAAATTTTTTAAAATTTTATTTATTCTGAGGGGTCTTTTTTTGTAAGCATGTGCTATTACTATTATAAAGAAAGATTGAGAAAATGGCGATTATCAGAAAATATATAGACAAAGTTTTTAGTCAGAAGTATAGTCTTCTTGACCATAAAATGATTGAGACATATTTTACTGATGAAAAGCTAAATCAGGAAACAAAGTCTGTAGTCAGGGATCAGTGGAAAAGGTTTAATCCTGAACCTGAGAATGCTCCAAATCTTGATTCTGCATTTTATAAACTTTATTATACTATTCACAAAGACAGAAAAAATGTCGTCTCAAAAGGTTCTCCTTTGTTTCTGAAATTATCCCGGATTGCTGCTGTCCTTGTTATAGGAGTATTAAGCGCAATAAGTATTTATTTGTACAACAGAGGTTTTGCACCCATAGATGATCAGCAAACCGAATTTGTTTCGCATGGTGGTTTCCGGAGTCAGTTTAAACTTCCCGACGGGACAACCGGCTGGCTGGGGTACGATTCAAAATTAAACTATCATGTTAGCGCAGATCATTGTCGTATTGTAGATCTTGATGGTCTTGCTTTTTTTGATGTAATGCATATAGAAAAACGACCATTTATTGTAAAAACGACTTCTGAACTTAATATAAAGGTATTGGGAACGAGGTTTAATATCTCTTCCTATTCCAAAGATAATTCCTGTGAAATCGTGCTTGAACGAGGTAGTGTAAAGTTAAATTTGCCTAACCAAAAAGTTCGGAATATGGTTCCCGGTGAACGTGTTGTTTATCACTCGTCTTGTAATTCAATTGAAAGGACGAAAGTTGATGTTGATGATTTTATGGCATGGAAAAAAGGAGAACTGATACTAAAAGATGTCTCGATGAAAGAGGCCTGTGTTAAACTAAGCCGGTTTTATAATGTAGAATTTGAATTAAAGGCACAAGGGTTAGATTCTCAGAAAATAAGAATGATATTAAAAGATGACCCGCTTGAAGAAGCTTTAAAGTTACTTACAATCATTTCACCGATAACTTACCATATTGAAAGGAGGAAGGTTCTTCCTGACGGTAAATATTCAAAAAAGAAAATAATTATAAAAAATAAAAAGCCTATGCACAAAAAATAAATATTCAAAAAAGCGGGAAAGCACCTGTAATGCGATCCCGCTGTAACAGTAAAGTCTAACAGATTTTTTAACCTTACTAATTTTCAAATATATGAAAAAAAAGAACAATTACAGGGTAAGTTATACCCCTGTTTTTAAAAAAATGTTTCTAGTTATGCGATTATCTCTTTTTCTACTTTTGTTTAGTATTATGCAGACCTTTGCGTTGGATGGTTATACGCAGAATAGTAAAATTTCACTCTCTGTCAAAGATGTGAAACTTGAAAACATACTGCTTCAGATTGAGAATGAATCATATTACCGTTTTGCTTATAATAAAGAAGAAGTTAATGTTGACAAAACTTATTCGGTTGAAGTTAAAAATGCAAACATCGAAGATGTGTTAACTCATCTTTTTGGAAAACAACAGAATGTCCGCTATAGAATTCTCAATGGCAGACAAATTGTATTGTCTTCTTCTTCTTCTTCTTCTCCAAAAAGCAAAATTATGCAACAACAACAAAATATTTCCGGTAAGGTTACCGATTCCTCCGGAGCTCCTTTACCAGGAGTAACTGTTGTTATAAAAGGAACAACTACCGGTACGGTTACTGATAATAAAGGTAATTATTCTATTACTGGCATTCCTTCCAATGCAACATTATTATTTTCTTTTGTAGGAATGAAATCGCAGGAAAATTTTGTTGCCGGGAAGACAACTTTAAATATTAGGCTATCAGAAGAATCTATTGGCATTGATGAGGTGGTAGCTGTAGGATACGGAACGCAAAAAAAAGTAAACCTTACGGGTTCTGTTCAAAATGTAACCAGTGACGATTTGGTAAAGCGAAGTGTATCTAATGCTTCGAACGCATTACAGGGTTTGATTCCAGGTGTTTCAGTGGTTCAGTCATCTGGAGAACCTGGTGCTGATGGGGCAAGTATTCGCATCCGCGGGACTGGTTCCTTAAATTCACATTCAAATCCTTTAGTACTAGTCGATGGAGTTGAAGAAAGTATGGATTATGTCGATTTGAATAGCATTGAGTCAATTTCTGTTTTAAAAGATGCAGCTTCAGCATCAATTTATGGGTCAAGAGCATCCAATGGAGTTATATTGATAACGACTAAACGTGCTCAAAAAGACGATTTAAAAATATCTTATAATGGATATGCTGGATTCAATACACCAACTGAAATGCCAGAACAAGTATCTGCTGTTGGTTACATGGAAGCAATTAATACTGCTCGATCCAATTCTGATATGGATCCTCAATATTCAGAAAGTCTAATAAATCAATACAAGACTGATGGAGCTGATAACTTTTATCGATACGACACGGATTGGCAAAAGGAAGTCATTAAAGATTTTGCTTTAACTCACAATAATTCAATCAGTGTAAGTGGAGGTTCTGAGGATATTAAAATTTTCGGAAATGCAGGTTATTATTATCAGGATGGTCAGATTGCTAATAATAACTACGATCGTATGACCTTAAGACTTAATACCGATGTCCGTCTTACCGACTGGATGAAAATTGGTGCAGATGTTAATATTCTACAATCAGAAACAAAACGTCCAAGCCTTACAGGTACAAAGGCCATTATAAGAGAGGCTACTACCTTTGTTCCTGTGTTCTCAGGTATCAATGATGATGGAACATGGGGATATGGACAAAATGGTGATAATCCAATTGCTATTGCAGAAGATTCGGGGTTGAGAAATACAAAATCACCAGAACTTGGATTAAAAGGTTTTTTAACATTAAATCCTACTAAAGATATTGAAATTTTTTCAAGTTACAGTTCAAAAAGAAATGAGACGAGATCCGATTATTTTATTAAACCATATGACACCTATGAATCAGGAGTCTATAAAATTTCGTATCCAGCTGATGGGACAACAAAATATGAGGGATGGAGTCAATTAATCACAAATCAGTTTAATTTACAAGGGAGTTATGAAAAGAAAATTCAAAACAATTATTTCAAGGTATTAGTTGGATTTCAAACTGAAGAAAAAAAAGCACAATCTTTTGCTACCGGAAGAAAAGGATATGAGTTTAATGGTTTCGAAGATATTTCTCATGGAGATGTAGCAACAGCCACAAATAGTGGGAGTCATTGGGCATGGGCAATGAGGTCTTTCTATGGACGTATCAATTACAACTTGAAGGGACGCTATTTGCTTGAACTAAATGGACGTATGGATGCTTCGTCCCGGTTTATGGCTGACTGTAGGAATGGATTCTTTCCTTCGGCATCTATAGGATGGAGAATTTCTGAAGAAAACTTTTTTGAGCCGATAAAAAATATTATAAATAATTTAAAAATTAGAGGCTCTTACGGAATTTTAGGAAATCAGGATATATATAGCTATTACCCTTATGCTGCTACTGTTTCTCCCGGAACTGATTATTGGTTTGATGAAGAATTAGCTTCTGGGGTAGCGCAAACTCAAGTTTCTAACAAAAAAATATCCTGGGAGAAATCAAAACAAATGAATTTTGGTATAGATGCTGATTTATGGGACTCTAAGTTAAATGTATCTTTCGATTATTATATCAAGAATATTAATGATATGCTTCAGCAATTTCCGATTCCTCTGTACGTAGGATTTTCATCACCTTGGGAAAATGCTGGTTCAATGCGGAATAATGGCTGGGATTTTATTTTTACTTGGCGTAACAAAATTGGAAATGTTAATTATCACATAACCGGTACTTTGTCGGATGTTAAAAATACCGTTACGAATTTATACGGGAAAGAATACATAGGGACAACGATTACCCGAGAAGGAGATCCTCTGAGTTCCTGGTACGGATATGTTTCTGATGGTTATTTCCAAACACAGGAAGAAATTGATGCATCCCCTGTATACGGTGCTAGGGGAAACGTTAAACCGGGCTATATAAAATACAAGGATCTCAGTGGTCCGGAGGGAACGCCTGACGGAGTCATTAATAATTTTGACCGTACCATTCTTGGAAATTCTATGCCAAGATATGAATACAGTGCTAATTTGGGAGCCGAATGGAAAGGTTTCGATTTCACCTTATTTTTGCAGGGTGTTGGGAAAAAAGAAATTTATTATTCTGGGAGAGGTGCTCGTCCCTTCTATATTGGTGGTACCATCTATAAGAATCAGCTGAATTCCTGGACTGAAAATAATCGAAATGCAAAATTTCCCCTGCTTCTTATTGATGGAACTGGGAATAATCAAAATAATATTAATTCAGACTTCTGGGTAAAAAGTGGTGCCTATATGCGCATCAAAAATCTGGTGGTTGGATATTCACTACCTCGGTCTGTGCTAAGCAGAATTAATATCGAGAAGTTCAGAATATATATGAGTGGTCAGAATTTATTCACTTTATCCAAGGCCTATAAGGGTTATGATCCTGAAATTTCGGTAGGTAGCGGAGCCTTTTATCCAGTAATGAGGACATATACAATTGGAATGGATATTAACTTTTAAAAAATTGTGCAAAATGAAAATTAAAATATTTAAAATATCATTTTTAATAGTATTAAGTGTTATATTTTTATCATGCGAAGATCTATTAGATAAAGAACCCAATAATTATGATTCTGTTGGTTTTTACCAATCAGAAGCTGCAGTTAAAAGTGGTGTTACAGGGATTTATAATCTTTTGTATATAGGAGGGTTACATCCTTATCCTACCGTACTTGATATGGACACACCTCTTTGCTTGGACCGGACCGAAAATACTACCATTGGCGCAGGTGGTGCCATAAATCCAGACAATTCTACGCTTAAAACATGGTGGACTGCTCAGTACCGCATTATTGCCCGCGCAAATTCGGTACTAACAGGTGTTCAGCCTTATCTGGAAAATTTAAGTGGTAAATCCACACAATATTTAGCTGAAGCAAAAGTATTGCGGGCTTATGCCTATTATAATCTAATATCTTTTTTTGGAGATGTTCCTTTTTTCACCGAATCGATTACCATTGAACAATACAAGGCTGAACGTGAGGACAAGGGAGTAATTTTGGATTTTATTCTAGACGAATTCGAAGCAGCTGCCACTGATCTTCCCTGGATGGCCTCGGAACGTGGGCGTGTTGATAAATCTGTTGCCTATGGGTTGAAAGCACGGGCCGCCATGCTCGGAGGCAGTCTGAATTACTCAGAGAAAGCCAATGACTATTTTCAAATAGCAGCTACAGCCGCAGAGACTATTTTTGGGCATCGTGCCTTGGCGGATAACTTCGAAGACTTATTCAATAAAACAGGACAAATGAAAGAAGATGTCCGGGACGAAATGCTTTTTGAATTGATGTTTTCAGATAAAGGGTCTACCAAATGGCACTGGGCTAATTTTGGGCGTGTTTCCAGAAACTACGGGCAAACGGGGAAACATCCGTCCCAGTTAATTGTGGATACATACGAATGTATTGATGGAAAACGTATTGACGAATCGCCACTGTATGATCCTCAAAATCCATTTAAAAACAGAGATCCGCGCCTGAGATTTACCATTTATATGCATGGCGACACTGTGGTTGGAAATACCAATGGAACCGATTCCGGAAGAATTAAGTTTATCCTTGATGCCTATAATCCTACAACGTTGTTTTATAATTTTACCACAGGAGAATGGGATAGTGGCATTAATGCAGACATCAACAGTGGTGCAGCTTGGACTAGTTTCGCTAATGCGGGAGTGGGTTATCTGTGGAAAAAATGGACCTATGAAACAGTGGAAACGGTACGTAACTCTACTTATAATATCCCGATTTTACGGTTCGCTGAAGTTCTTTTAACCTATGCCGAAGCAAAAATTGAATTGAACGAACTTGATGCATCCGTTTATGATGCTATTAATGAGGTGCGTAATCGTTCAGGAATGCCGAATGTTTCTGTAGATCGAATTGGAAGTCAAGAAAAAATGCGTCAGCTGGTACGAAGGGAACAGAAAGTAGAATTTATTGATGAAGGTCTTCATCTAATTGACATGAGAAGATGGAAAACTGGTGATATTGAAAATGATAGCCCAAGTTATGGTTTTCCTGTAGCTCAATCCTACGATGAAAATGGTTATATTAAAACAGGTGGATATGCTGATGTGACACCCGATATGATTCCTGATTTTAAAAAATCTGTTAGGCACGACTTAAATGATATTGCTAGTTATGATGCATACAAAGAAAAATTAAAAGTTAGAGATAAAAATCGCTTTTGGGATGATAAATTTTATTTATTTCCTATCCCACAGGAAGAAAGGGACAGAGATTCAAACTTGACACAAAACGAAGGATATTAATGTTTCACATATTAGGACATAGGTTGGAACATCATTTCCAATCTATGTTATGTTTTTATAAACAATTATTTCATTTAATAAATCGAACCGTTAAATCAGTATAGTCTTGCTATTAAATTGATATTGCTGATTTGGTTTTAATTTATCTTTAAAAAATGAATAGGAAAAAATTTTTACTGACGATGGGAGCAGCAACATTGGCGAATCCTTTCTTGATGGAATTACAGGCATCAGTAAGTAAAAGGACAAGTATAAAACCCATTGAAGGTTCATGGTTTGAATTTCAGCACCATAGTAGCATTGAAGGAAAATACTGGAATCCTGTCCTCGAAAAATTTACGGCTGAACAATGGGATGCTAAAGTAAAAGAAATTGCCGATGCCGGGTTACGTTATCTGGTTTTGCTCGATGTAGCCATTTATGGTAAAAGTTTTTACCCTACAACGCTACTCCCTAAATACGAGTTGGGGTGTAACGATCCGTTAGAAACCATACTCAATGCTGCTGACAAATATGGCATTTCTTTTTTTGTAAGCAACGGTTTTTATGGTGACTGGCGAAATCCTGTCTTGCTAATGAAAGATCCGGATGTGAATAAACTGCGGATGAAAGCCATGAATGAAATTGCTGAAAAATATGCACATCATAAAAGTTTTTACGGCTGGTATTATCCTAATGAAACATCCATCAAAGGGCATTACGACGATTCTTTCATCAACTATGTAAACATTTCTTCGGCTGAAGCCGCCAAACTTACACCCAAAGCCAAAACGCTTATTGGCCCTTATGGAACCCGAAATGTAAAAGCCGATGAACGGTACGTTCGTCAAATTGAACAGCTTGATGTGGATTTTATTGCCTATCAGGACGAAATTGGAGTTGAGAAAACAAAGGTGGAAGAAAGTGCAGGTTTTTTTGAAAGGTTGTATAAACTGCACAAGAAAGCAGCAAAGTCCAGTCTTTGGGCCGATGTGGAAATCTTTCGTTTTGAAGGAGAAGTATATAAAAGTGCTTTGTTACCGGCTCCGGCAGAACGGGTCATTCAACAACTTGAAGCAGTTTCACCTTTTGTCGAAAAAATATTAATTTACCAATATACAGGAATGATGAACAAGCCTGGTTCGCAAGTTTTTGCCGGTCATCCCGATTCGGTAGAACTATACAAACAATTGGCCAATCATAATTTTATTACAAAAAGATAAAAAATATATATGAAACGCAGAAATTTTTTAACACTGGTGTCGGCAGGAAGTGGTGGAGTTTTGTTGTCACCTCGGTCGCTGGCAAATTCGGGAGAATTAAACACTTCAGAAAAAAATGTAACAAAACAATTGTCGGCAGATATCGTTGTTGCGGGAGGCGGTCTTGGAGGCTGTGCCACAGCTATTGCAGCTTGCCGGAATGGATTAAAGGTTATTATGACAGAGGAAACTGATTGGATTGGCGGGCAGGTTTCGCAGCAGGGTGTGCCACCGGATGAACATTCTTGGATTGAATCGCATGGAGCTCCAGCTTCTTATCGGGAATACCGGAAACGGGTTCGTGATTACTACAAATTCAATTACCCGATGACGGACGATGCCAAAGAACGGGAATTTCTGAATCCCGGAGATGGTTCTGTTTCCCGTATCTGCCATGAACCCCGCGTAGCAGTTGCTGTCTTAACAGAAATGTTGGCACCATATATGAGTTCAGGAAAGTTAAAAATTTTAACAGAACATAAAATTAAGAAAGCTGATGTTGAAGGAGATCAGGTAAAGGCAGTTGAGGCAATCAATCAAAAGAACGGGAAGTCCATGCTGTTAATTGCCTCCTATTTTGTTGATGCTACCGAATGTGGTGATTTGTTACCGCTAACCACAACAGAATATGTTACCGGAACTGAATCAAAGGAAGAAACCGGCGAATTACATGCACCTGATGTAGGCAACCCAGAAAACAACCAGGCTTTTACAATGTGTTTTGCTATGGATTATCAGCCTGGCGTCAATAATGTAATTGATCGTCCGAAAGATTATTCTTTTTGGAATTCCTATGTTCCAAAAATGAACGCACCATGGGCAGGAAAGCTACTTGAACTAAATTATTCCAATCCTAGGGATTTGACACCAAAACACCTTGGATTTAATCCGGAAGATGAAAAGACAGGTGATATGTTAAATTTATGGCTTTACCGACGAATTATCAACAAGAATAATTTTATGTCCGGTACTTATGACGGAGATATTACCATTGCAAACTGGCCTCAAAATGATTATTTCCTTAATAATATAATTGATGTGAATGAAAAAGAGTTCAATAAGCATATTGATGCTGCCAAACAGTTAAGCTTGTCGCTTTTTTATTGGCTACAAACTGAAGCACCGCGCCCTGATGGTGGAACCGGCTGGTCAGGATTGAGGCTAAGAGGTGATGTAATGGGCACAAATGACGGACTTGCAAAGTATCCCTACATTCGGGAATCCCGTAGGATTCGGGCAATGTTTACCATCTTGGAGGAACATGTGGGAATAGAAAACCGGAGATTGGTGGCAGGAGATGAAGCTGCTAAAAAATCTGCTGATTTTTACGACAGTGTAGGAGTGGGGTATTATCATATTGATTTGCACCCCAGCAGCGCAGGCGATAATTACAAAGATTTTGGATCCCTGCCGTTTCAGATACCACTAGGAGCTTTAATTCCACAACGAATGAGTAATCTTTTTCCTGCAAATAAAAATATTGGTACGACACACATAACCAATGGATGTTATCGTTTACATCCGGTTGAATGGAGCATTGGTGAAGCAGTAGGTTCTCTGATTGCATTTGCAAAAAGTAAAAAAGTGGTGCCAAGGACAGTGAGGGAACACAAGGGTTTGCTTAGTGAATTTCAAAACTGGATCCGTAAGCAGGGAATTGAAACACATTGGACGGCTTAATGAATGAACGAAGTAAAGTTTTTTATAATGGTTATTTTAAAAATAGAAGATGGTTTTAATAAAATATAGTATTTTTTTAATGATATTTTTTGTTGTTACATCGTGTGGAAACAAAGACAGAGAAAATATAAATTTGTCAACTGATATAGTTATTTTTGGTGGATCGCCCAGTGGCCTCAGTGCTGCAATTCAGGCGGCACGGCTGGGTTCAGATGTGGTTATTGTTGAACCCTATAGCCACATTGGAGGCATGATGTCCGGTGGATTGACACGGACCGACCTTGGCTACAAAGAGTCAATAGGTGGGTTAGCCCGTGAATTTTTTCAGCGGGTGTCTGCATATTATGATAAGGAGAACAAACCTTGGGAAATCCAGCCAATGGAAATATTTTTTGAGCCACATGTGGCAGAAAACATCTGGAGGGAAATGTTGGAGGAGACTGGTCGTATCAGAACCATCGTTCATGCACATTTAATCGACGTGGTGAAGGATGGTGAGGCAATTGAGGAGATTGTTGTACAAGAGCAAGCTTTAGGAAAATTTCACAGGCTGAAAGGCAAGGTATTCATTGATGCCACTTATGAAGGCGATTTGGCTGCTATGGCTGGTGCGTCTTTTCGGACAGGACGGGAAGCAAAAGATGAATTTGGTGAGCCACATGGACTTAAAATAGCTGATTCTCTTTTACAGGCTTATTGCTTTCGGTTATGCGTTACCGATGATTTAACTAACCTTGTTCCTATCCGTAAACCGGAAGGATATGATCCTAAAGAATTTGAGCTTCTGACTGAATATGTAAACCAAAAAGGGATTGAACGATTTGTGCCTGATTTGCTTTATGCTCGGGAAGAAGTGAATGGCAAGAGAGATGGAAATGCCCAATGGCATGCATGGGTGTCTACTGATTTTGCAGGAATAAATGCTGATTATCCAACTGGAAGTTACGAACGCAGGGAAGAGATTTATCAGGAATATAAACGCCTGACCTTAGGATGGTGGTACTTTTTACAACACGATCCCTCAGTTCCTGAGTCATTAAGAAAGGAAGCTCTTTGCTGGGGACTGGCAAAAGATGAGTTTGAAGATACTGATCATTTGCCTTTTATGCTTTATGTCCGTGAGGCGAGGCGAATTCTGGGCGAATATGTTTTTACCGAATTAGATGCAACCGTAAATGTGACAAAATCTGATGCTATAGGTTGTGGCGGCTACCCTATCGACAGTCATCAGGTTATTAATTATAACCGGGATAACCTGCATTTAGTGTCACCTCCTGGAAACATACAAATCAGAGTGCATCGGGGTTATCAGATTCCCTACCGGATTATGGTTCCCCAAAATGTTGACAGGCTTTTGGTCAGTCTTTGTGTGTCGTCTTCTCATTTAGGGTATTGTACCCTTCGAATGGAACCGGAATATATAAAAATGGGCCAGGCTGCCGGTGTTGGAGCTTTTTTGACAATCAAACATGGTGTACTTCCTTCTGATATTAATATTGACGAACTTCAGTCTCTTTTGCGGGACGCTGGTGCTATTCTTTAAAAATCATAAAAAAGGGCAGTGGTGTATAAACTTCAGACTTATTAAATTTAGAATGGGATTAACGCTTTAAAACATAAAATGTATTATATTAAACGAATAATTATATTATTAGTGTTGCTTTCGTTTATCAGTGAACGTGGATACAGTCAAACTGCTGGTTTTATTTGTAACAAAGGTATCGCAGGAAACAGTTCATCTGATTTATTAAGAAGATTGAATCATGATGTAATTGATTTAAATCCCGATTTGGTTATTATTATGATCGGTACCAACGATCTTTTGAATTCAAAAAAAATGGTTTCTGTTTCTGAATTAATCAGGAATTTAGAACGTTTGTCTAATTCCCTGATCCAGCACAGAATTGATGTGGTAATGATAAGCCCACCGCCTGTGGATTCCTTGTATTTATTTGAGAGACATGATGCAAATTCATACCCGTTGCCTCCAAACGAGTTACTTAAAGAAGCTAGAACGGCAATGCGATATCTGTGTCAAAAAAACAAGTTTTTATTTATTGATTCTTATAACTTTTTTAAATCAAATGGAATACCTCAACATAATAAGGATGAGATAATACGCAATGTTAAAAACAGTGGGCAAAAGGATGGCGTACACTTTACTATAACCGGAAATGCGCTTTTAGCCCATTTAATATTCGAAAAACTGTCTGAAAAATATGATCATTTAAGTAGATTTAAAATCGTTTGTTTTGGCGATTCTCTCACTTATGGAGCATTTATGGAAGGAGAAGGTACTGCCACGGGCGATACCTATCCAGCAGCATTGGAAAAACTCATCACACAGTTTCTAAAAAAAGAATAATTGAAAGTTAATAAACAGATTAAACATGAAAAAAGCAGGAATAATAGTATCAGTGTTTGTGCTCTTTTTTTCAATAAGAGCAGTTAGTCATGAGATAAATGAAAATAAAGACTGGAAATTATGTGTACAGTCATATACTTTTCATCAATATAAT
>Ga0172378_10004617_pt1 | contig 12891 bp, 11 predicted proteins | sample GrowelOW332metaG_FD_119755 | JGI IMG/M metagenome (GOLD analysis project Ga0172378, IMG submission 119755) | Groundwater microbial communities from an aquifer near a municipal landfill in Southern Ontario, Canada - Pumphouse #3_1 metaG | ecosystem: Environmental > Aquatic > Deep subsurface >...
GAAAGGCGAGGTGGCCGAAACTGCATAAAGGCATTTGTGTGGATTGGGCTATGGAGGAATACTCCTATAGACTCCTACTCAGACGAGAGTTTGATGTAGAGGCGCTATTAATGTATTTTTCTTAAAATTTTTATTAAGGATTGCATTAATGGCAATCTCTTTTTGTTTTATTAGGAGAATTTATGAAAAAATTTATAGGTTTATTTACACTTTCGCTTAGTTTGATTTCGACTATTCTTCTTGGTAGTTGCGGAAATACGGGAGTTGGAAACGATAAACTTGTTGTTGGACTAGAATGCAACTATGCCCCATTTAATTGGACCGATACCACTAGCAACGAAACTAACATTTCGATTGATGGAAAAGCCAATCAATATGCAGATGGTTACGACATCCAAATCGCTAAAAAAATTAGTAGTTATTTAAATATTGAAGTTATTATTAGAAAACTTGAGTGGGAATCGTTGATCCCTTCACTTGAAGGCGGAGAAATTAACACAATTATTGCGGGTATGACTGATACCGAGGAAAGACGTCTTTCAATCGATTTTACAAACGAATATTATCGAAGCGAGCTCGTTCTTATCGTTCATAAGAGCAACTACACTGATAAAGTTTTATCTGGAGATGATTTTAAGAATTACATTAGTGGAAAAGCTGTTGAGTCACAAGTTTCAACCGTTACTGATGAAGTTATTGAGATTTTTAGTGCAAATTATGGGGCAACACATGTTAAACCTGTCGATAGTTTTCCATCAGCTGCTAACGATGTTAATTCTGGTTTAGTTTTTGCGATGACTGCTGAACTTCCAGTTGCAAAATCCATTTGTAAAAGCAATGAAAATTTAGTCATTGTTCATATTGATCAATCAATTCTTGGAACTAAAGCTGCAGAATTAGGTGTTTCAATCGGAATTAAAAAAGGTAATAATGAACTTAAAGACAAATTAAATAGTGCTTTAGCTGCTATTTCGCAAGAAACTAGAGTTCAATTAATGGATGATGCCGTCGCTAGAAGCGAAGAATAAAACAGGAGATAAAAAAATGTCGGACCTAGACAAAATAAACTATTTGTTGTCAAACTATTACGAAACTTTCTTAGACGGACTTGTTTCTACACTTATTTTAGCAATTGTTGGTACATTAATTGGCTTGGTTCTTGGTATTTTTCTTGCCCTTGGAAAAGGTTTAAAAATAAGCAAAGATGATAACGTATTTAAAAAAACATTAAAAGGTTTTGTGATAGGTTTTTGTACTGTATATTCAGTTGTTTTACGCGGAACTCCTATGATGGTTCAAGCTTTGATTTTTAAGTTTGGAATGCAAGCTGTTGGCGTTAATTTTAACAATATTCTTAGTGGAGTTCGTATTTTTGATGGTTGGTTAGTCGCAGGTTTAATCGTAATTATTTTAAATACAACTGCTTATATGGGCGAAGATATTCGCGCAGGTCTTAATGGACTTGATAACGGACAACAAGAGGCTGCTCTATCTTTAGGTATGTCTAAGTTTAAAGCTTTTACCCTAGTTGTTTTGCCTCAATGCATTAGAAACACATTACCCACTCTTGCTAACGAGTACATAATAAATATCAAAGATAGTTCGGTTTTAAATGTTATTACTGTCACAGAACTATTCTTAAGCGTTTCAATAGCCACAAGTAAGAATTATTTTGTTATACAAGGATATGTTATTATTGCAATTATTTATCTGACTTTAACTTTAATTGCCACCATTGTAATTAACGAGATTACCATGAAACTTGATGGAAGAAAGCATAAATTTACGTTCTTTAAACGTGCTGCAAGTCTATTTACAAACAAAGAAAGATCAAAGTATTAAACTATGGAAAAAAATAATACCCCTATTTTAGAAATTAATCACATCGCTAAAACATTTTCTGATCATGAAGTCTTAAAAGATATTTCGCTTGATGTATATAAAGGCGATGTTATCACAATTATTGGACCATCTGGTAGTGGAAAGTCAACTTTTATTCGTTGTATTAATCGTATGACTCACCCTACTGAAGGAAGTGTTTATTATCGCGGAAAGCGAATTGATAACAGTACTTCAAAGCTCCTTCACCGTGAAAGAGTTCGTTATAAGAATGCATTGAAGCATTGCACAAATGACCATGAAGCTGTTCTAGAAGAAAATAAACATATAAAATTAAAAATTGCCATTAAAAACGATACTAAAAACGTTAAAATCAATCTTGTTCGTGCGAAAGTCGGAATGGTTTTTCAATCGTTTAATTTATTCAATAACATGGATGTTTTAAAAAACTGCACCATTGCTCAACGCAAAGTGTTAAAACGAAGTAAGGAAGATGCAGAGAAAATAGCTCTAGAAAATTTAACGAAAGTCGGTATGGCGGATCGTTTACACGCAAAAATTAAAGAGTTATCTGGTGGACAAAAACAACGTATTGCTATTGCTCGTACACTTTGCATGGATCCAGACGTAATTCTCTTTGATGAACCAACAAGTGCTCTTGATCCTGAAATGGTTAGCGAAGTTCTTGATGTTATTCAAAAACTTGCAAAAGAAGGAATGACTATGATTATTGTTACTCACGAAATGCAGTTTGCTCGTAATGTATCGAATAAAGCATTGTTTATGGAAGGCGGTTATGTTGTTGAGTCTGGACCAAGTGAACAAGTTTTCGATCATCCAAAAGAAACGAGAACACAAGAATTCTTAAAAATTCGTTAATAAAATAGAGTATAATTCTTCTTAGAAATAAGGAGAATTTTTTAATTATGATTTATTATTTTACAGGAAGTGGCAACTCATTATATATTGCTCGAGAAATTGCCAAAGAAACAGGACAAGAATTTACTAGTATTTTAAAGTATCAAAACGAAAAGGTTGAAGTTAAAGATAAAGTAAACGGATTTGTGTTTCCTGTTTATATGAGCGATCTACCATGGATTGTTAAAAAGTGTCTCCTTAACATGACTTTCGCTCAAGATAGTTATTACTTTTTAATTATGGATTCAAGTAGCGAACGAAGTGGTGTTAGCGCAAAAAGTCTTGATATGGTTTTAAATAATTCAAATGCAAAATTAAGTGCATTCTTTGATTTAAAGATGCCTGGAAACTGCATTATTTCTTCAAAATTACAAAACAGCATAAGAATTAAGAAAGCTCCAGAAAAGATTGCTTTAATCACTAACGATGTCAAAAACAAAGTAATTAATTTTACTTCACTAAATGAAAAAACTCCTGAAAACTTTATCGAAAATAGTCGTTTCTTTAAAAAAGGAACAAATAAAATTGATGATCTTTTAATTAATTTTGAAATCACTAAAGCCTGTAACGGATGCGGAACCTGTGCAATTGTTTGCCCAAATGAAAACATTCGTATTATAAATGGAAAAGCGATTCACTATAACAAATGTGCCGCTTGCTATGCTTGTTTGCATTGGTGTCCAAAACACGCAACTAGAATACATCTCCCTGGAATTGGCGATCGTTTCCAATATCACCATCCTGAGGTCACTCTTAAAGACGTGACTGATTCACGCAAAAAATAATATATGCTTACGATTTTTCTTGTTAGGCATGGAGAAACTTCTTATAACAAAAACGATGTTTGCCAAGGCCAATCTAACATACCTTTAAATGAAACCGGAAAAAATTCGGCAATTCTTTTAGGTAAGAATTTTAAAAACAACAACATTGCCATCGATTACTTTTATTCAAGTCCGTTATCAAGAGCGATTGATACTGCTCGCTATATTGAAAACGAACTAAATGTAAATCAAGAAATAATTGTTGATAATCGTTTTATTGAACGTGATTTCGCTTCCCTCGAAGGAATTGACGTTAAGTTGGTAAAACAAATCACAATTAATAAAGAGAAACTGCGTCAGCTTGATGGCTATGAAAGCGATGAAAGCGTTGGAAAAAGATTTAATGAAGCTATTATCGATTTAACTAAAAGATATCAAAATAAAACTATTCTTGTCGCATCTCATAGCCACGCAATTAAGTGTTTTTTAATGCGTTTAGAACCTACAAAGTACACAATTTTAACAGTATTGAAAAATACAAATGTTACAAAAATTGTTTTTGATGATCAAAAAATTTTTATAGATAAATTTAATTATTTTTCTTAATAATTTAATTAAAAGCATATATTTGTATAGTAGTTATTTAGTTACGTATTTTTAACTCTTAAACACTTTGTAGTAATTAAAAAAGATGCACCGATGTGCATCTTAATTATTACTTTATAAAATTAATGTAAGCTGACATAAAATCATTAAGGATCTTTTTTACTTTTAAGTCGCTTATTTTGCCTTCTTTATCAAAAACAAGATAAATGTTTGATAAATAAACTTCAGGAAGTAATAAAGTAGGCATATTTAGAATTGCTAAGACTTGACGTAATTGACTGGCTGCCGCAAATCCTCCAATCAGGCCAGGAGACTGAGTAATAATTGCACACTTTTTATTATTAAATGCACTTTCTCCATATGGTCGTGAACCAACATCAAGTGCGTTTTTCAAAGCACCAGGAATTCCCCTATTATATTCGGGACTAATAATTATAAAGGCATCGCTATTTTTTACTTTGTTTCTAAAATCCTTATAAGCTTTAGGTTCGTTTTCTTTTGTATCAATATCTTCGTTATATAAAGGCAAATCTTTAATTTCAATGATACTAACCTCATTATTCTTGTCTAATTCCTTAAGTAAATATTTGGCAATCATTAAACTATAAGATTCTTTTCTTAAACTACCAACAATTAAACCAATTTTTTTCATAATAATTCTCCTTATTCAAATATTATAGGCTAGATAAAAAGTTAATCATTTTTAATGCTTGCGTCAATCTTCTTTGCAAGTGCTTCAACAATCAAATCAAGATTAAATGGTTTAATAAGATATAAATCAACCTCATATTTCGCTAAAGCTTTTTTATTATCTTGGTCGCTAAAAACAATAGAGTCAATATTATATCTACTACGAACTTCATGGATATTTTTAAAAATTCCATCAGCCTCGGTTTTTGAGTTAATATCACACAACACACAACTAATACGCGTTTTATAAGTGTGCAAGTAATGTTTAGCATCATCAACAGTTTCTGCTTCAATAATTGTGTATTGACTTGTAAGATAACTAGAAATTACGGTACGTTTTAATTCACTCGAATCGATTAAAAGTACATAAGGCTTTTCAATTTTAAAATAATTTTCATCATTTCTAAAAATTGTATATCCGTCACGACCAGAATCCTTTCTACGATAAAGAGCCATATCGGCCTTTTCAAACAGTTCATCATAGGAAAGAATTGTTCCGTCTGCAAAGCATACTCCAGCACTACAGGTAAACTTTATCGAAACAATATCGAGCATAGCATTATGCTCATTACACAAAAAAGCATCTAGACTTGAAATCACTTTTTCACGTGATTTAATTTTATATACCAAAACAGCAAACTCATCTCCACCAATTCTTCCGACGATAGAATTTTCTTTAAAATAAGCCTTCAAATTTTCGGCTGTAAAGCGAAGAAGCATATCACCTTCTTTGTGGCCATATGTATCGTTTATTTTTTTAAAACTATCAATATCTAGAATAATTAAACAAAAATCGTTTTTCAAATAGTCTTGTTTTAAAGCATATTTATCGAAAACGGCTTTTGTATATATTTTTGTTAAATAGTCCAATCTTACACTTTGGTTATGATATGAAATATAGATGATGAAGATCGCTAGAGAAGTTAAAGGCCAAGTAAACGGAACCCAAATAAAGTTGAATTGCAAAACAATTCCACCAATTGGTAAAAAAGAAAATAAAATTATAAATAAAAGCATTTTAATTTCGTTCTTATCCCGAGAAGTAATCAACTTATAAACCATTAACGCAATACATGATCCAGCATAAATCCAGTTATAAACAAAACTTAAGTAGTTAAGAAAACCACGCGTATATTCGTTGTTTGCATTAAAATAGAAAAGCCAACCTACTTGGAGATTAATAAAATCACCAGTAACGATAAGTACGGTAGGTATAAGCATTACATAAAAAACCCATTTTGGGGCTTTATACCCCATTTTATTAAAGATAAATAGAACACCAACCGCTAAGGCTAAATGACCAAAAACGAAATAAAATGTATTAGCTAATTTGCATATAATTACTTCATACAACTCTGTCTCGCCTTCAAAAGCATACGCAAAACAATCTGAAATCAAAACGCCCATTACAAATAAACAAAGCAAAATGATTAAAACATTAGCCCTACTCTTGACTTCATGCCATATAGAGACTACGATGCAAAAAAGAGCAACCGCACAATATCCGTTAAAAAGATAATATAATAAAGAAACGTTCAAGATAAACTCCCCCTTCTATTACTAAACTAGAAAATCACCATTTGAAGAATTGATTAAAAATGAATAACCTGAAATTGCTGCGTCCTTTGTGCTTTTTATTCTAGTAAAACAAATGACATAAACTGATTTTCCATTCTTATGACGCAAAAGTAATCTAGATGTTATATAATCACTTTTTTTATCTGATTCTTCAATACCGTTATCATAATTAGCATATTTCCCTTCACAAATTAATTGATTAAGATCGTTATTAAATAAAATCTTCATTTCTTCACGAGTATAGCCAACTAAAGCAAGAAAAGACTGAGAAATATAATCTAATTTCACAACTCCGTTTTTAATTGAAGTTGTAAAACAAACAGGAAGATTATCAACAATGTCATTTAACTTTATGTTCTCTTCCTCATAAGTCAATTCTTTATTCTTACGTTCTGTGACATCAGTATAAATCCCGTAATAAATTGTACCCTCACTAAGAGAAATTGGGTTTGCATTTAAATTAATCCAATGTACACTTCCGTCAGGATACGCTACACGCATGTCACTATTAAATTGCTTTTTATTATTAACTGCGTTAATTAATTCATCAGCAATACGCTCACGATCTTGCTCTAAAATTTTATGCAAAACTTTTTGTAAATCTTCTGGAATAATTTCTTCTTTCCCATAACCAACAATTTGACAAGCTCCAGCACTTAAATAAGACCTTTTAAAAGAATTTCCACTTAATTGAAAAACTGTTAATCCAGCAGGAATATTTTCAACAATCGTATCAAATAAGCGATTCGTATACAAAAGTTCCGTAACATTTTCAATTGATAAATAGAAAATATAATTGTTTCCTTTTTTGCCAAGGCAACGAACAGTACTACGAACCCAAACATTTCGGTCTGTAAAAAGTCCGACACTACAGGTTATGCACGAAGCTTCTTTTTTAGTTTCGATTGCTTTTTGGAGTGTATCGTAATAGACTTCGCGTGTTTCTGCAGAAAAACCATTTTGAATATGATTTTGACGGTTATGATAATCTCCACGTTTAGCACCTAAAACTTCAAAAAAGCGATCGTTTAACCGTAAAGCAACAATATCTTTATTACTACATAGTTCAATAATTCCAGCTCCACCAACGTACGAATTAAAAATTAAAGTTGCTTGAGTATCGGCATTGAGTAAATCGTCAACGCCATCAGCATAATATTCCCATCGTTTTTCTTCGTTAACAAGTACCTTGCTGCGTTTTATATATTCCTCAAATTCATTAGCAGGAAGGGCTTTTGCAAAAAGAAAACCTTGCATGACTAAACAATCAACACTTTTTAGATATTCAGCTTGTTCAATGGTTTCGACACCTTCCGCAATTACTGGAATATCAATCGTGTGCGCAAGACGAACAACTGAGCTAATAATATTTCCAGAACGTTTATTATCTTTTACACTTTTAAGGAATATCAAATCAAGTTTAATTGCATCAACATCGACATCTTTAAGAGAATTAAGCGAACTATAACCACTACCGAAATCATCCATTTCAACAGAATATCCAGCTGCCTTTAAATTATTAACCATTTTTATAAGGTTTTTCGCATCTTCACGGTATGAACTTTCAGTAATTTCTAAGCGAACATAGTGTCGATCAACATTGTGTTTTTCTAAAATTGAATTTAAGATTGAAACAAGATTTGGATTTTTTAAATCAATTCGTGATACATTAAATGAAATCGAAGGCACTCTGTAGCCTTTTTTTAACCAACATTCGATTTGTTCGGCGACTTTATTCCAAACGTACTCATCAAGTTCGGTTATAAATCCACTACGTTCAAAAAGTGGAATAAATTCATTTGGAGGAACAAATCCATCTTGTGGATGGTTCCATCTAACAAGAGCTTCAGCACCATAAACATCATTAAGATCATAACGAACTTGAGGTTGGTAATAGACAACGAACTGATTCTCTTTGATAGCATGCTTCATCTCAGAAATATAACGTTCTTCCTTGATTAAATTATTACGCATACTAGCATCAAAAAAAGCATAATTAATCTTATAGTTATCTTTAATCGAATTGAGAGCAAGTAAGGCTCTATCAGTCATTACTAGAACATCGTTAGTCGACGAATCAATTTCATATATCCCCATTTTAATCGATAAATCAAAGCCATTACTCAAATTGTTAATGCACTTACTAATTTCTTTATATATAACATTTGCATCAAATTTTTCTTTATCCCAAATAGAAACAAAATGATCGCCAGAGAGATGCCCACACAAATATAAACCATCATTATCATTAATTTTATTTTGAAGCAACAAAGCGATTCCTTTTAGAAGATCATTGCCTTTTCGCATTCCAAAAAGGTCATTAAAAACTTTAAAGTGAATTATGTCCCAACGAAGAAGATAAAAAGTTTTATTTTGGTTTTTTCTAATAATTTTGGCGCCTAAATTGCAAAAGCCATACAAATTTAATAAACCAGTCAATGGATCTTCGTACAATAGACCCAAAGCCTTCTTTTTTAATATTTTTTTAGTAGATTTCTTAATTTTTTCAGAACGCTTTATGACATTTGTAATGTGAGTTAACAAGGAATTGAGATTTAATGGAGCAACAATAACATCTAAGGCATTTAAATCGAAAGCCGTTTTTTCTGCTTCTTTATCACCAGGATTTATAATTCCGAATGTCGGTATATAATACAATAATTCATCTTTTTGGACGACTTTAAAAAGATTATAATTTTCTTTTTTATTTGAACGCAAATCGACAAATATGGTAGAAATATTTTTATTCTTTTTTATATAAGAAATCGCTTCTTTCGCTGTTTTAAGAATAATAACATTAAAAAAAGAAGCAAAAACTTTTTTAAATTCTTCCGTATTTTCTTCAATATCTGTAACAAACAATAATGTTCTACCTAGAGAATTCTTCATTAAATCTCCTAAATATAATCATAATCTATTTTCTTTATTATATCGTGTTTTTGTTTTTTTAGATACTGACAATAAAAGATATTTGAAAAATAAGCTTAAGAATGTTTTGCTAGGCTTTATATAAGATATGAAAGCATATAATTCTAGTTTTCATCTATTAAATTTAATTTACTCAAAAATTTAATGATTAAAAATCGTAAAAAAATAAAGAAAATGTTAAAATATTTTCTAAAAAAATTACTAACACGATACTTTAAAAAATAGTATTATTTTAATTATGAAAAAAGCGATATTTTTTGATCTTGACGGAACACTTTGGAACGCAATAGAGCAAATAAGGGATAGTTGGAACGAAGAAATGGTAAAACTTAATAAACCATATCGCTTTACATATGACGATATTAAATCACATATGGGTCTCACTCCAATTGAAACAGTTTCAATCGCTTTTCCTGGAATATCGCTAGACGAGGGCTTAGCCTTATTTCAATCTTGTTTTAAGAATGAGGTTAAGTATTTAAAAAACCATCCTGGAATGTTATATCCTAACGAAAAAGAAACGCTCCTTGAATTATCAAAGAAATATCCATTATATATAGTTTCGAATGCAGATATTGGTTATATTGACAATTATATCAATGGATACAATCTTAAAGATCTATATGTAGGATTTTTATGTGCTGGAGATACAGGATTCTCTAAATATAAAAACATTGTATTTTTAAAAGATAAAGAGAAAATCGATGATGTAATTTATATTGGTGATACATTAAAAGACAAAACTGAATCCATGAAAGCCGGCGTTAAATTTATTCATGCAGCCTATGGGTTTGGAACAATTGACAAAGATGAATATTTTGTAAATTCTTTTGGTGAATTACCTCAAAAGATAGAAGAAATTTTTAGTAAATAACTAGTATTTTTTTATTTAAATACGCGTCCTTTTAGAGTAATATTTAAGAAAGTGAGCTTTAAATATGAAAAACGAAAAAAATTCTAGTAGTGTTTCTTGTGAAAAGCCATTTAAATTAAATTACAAAAGAACATTTATAATTGGTTTTGCGTTCTTTGGTATTTTACTTTTATGGCAAGTCTACGATTCTTGGTGTCCAACTTTCTTAACTGAATTATTTAAAGAAGCCTTAAATGTTGATAAGGAAAAGGATGTTCAGTATCTGGTTGGAATGATTATGGCGCTTGATAATATTGCAGCCCTTATTATGCTTCCAATTTTTGGTCGCTTATCTGACAAAACGAATACAAGAATTGGAAAACGTATGCCTTATATTTTAGTCGGAACATTTGTTTGTGCTGTTGCCTTCCCATTTATTCCAGTTTTATTCCACTATCACAATGTTGGTGGAACAATTGCAATGATGGCAATCGTTGTATTCTTTGCAATGATGTATCGTAATCCTGCCGTTGCTTTAATGCCTGATATTACTCCAAAACCATTAAGATCAAAAGCAAATGGTATCATTAATATTATGGGTTATGTTGGCGGAGCATGTGCAACAGTTTTAGGAATGGGTGCTCTTGCTTACACAAAATACCTTGGTCCAAGTTCAGAGAATTGGCGAACCAATAATGCAAATATTTGGATTATTGAAATTCCATTTATTGTTGCTTCCCTTTTAATGATTATTAGTGCGTTAATTCTATTTTTCTTAATTAAAGAAAATAAAATTGAAGAAGAAGTTGCCCCCGAAATGAAAAGAGGCGAAAAATATGCAGAAGTTGAAGATGAAGTATTAGAAGATAAACCATTATCTAAGGCAAACAAGATTATGTTAATTCTTATTCTTGCTGCCGAATTCTTCTGGTTTATGGCTGATAATGGTGTTGGAACCTTTATGGGCAACTTCACTGTTTATTACTTAAAAGCAAAATCAAGTAGTATGGCCACTGCAACTATTCTTGGAGGAGTTGGAAGCGTTCTTGGTTTTGGACTTGGTGGATATATCGCAAGCAAGATAGGTCGAAAATGGTCTATCTTTAGCGGATTAACGATTACTGTCTTAGCAATTACCGCTTGGCTTATTTGCACATATTCAATTCCTGTATTAACTCCTGCCGAGGGAGAATTTAACGAATTCCCAATTTATATTTATGTTATTTGGTTAATTAAAGGATTTGGGATGTCTTTAGTTCACGTCAATTCATTCCCAATGGTTGTTGAACTTTCAACAAATAAATCAATTGGTAAATTTACGGGTTACTATTATGCTTCGTCAATGGCGGCCCAAACTCTTACACCATGCTTACTCGGTTTATTATTCCTTATTCCAAATTTTGATTTTAATTTCTTACCAATTTATGCTCTTGCTTGTTTAGCAATTTCATTAATTGTTTTTTTCTTTGTTAAGAGTGTTAGAAAGACCTCTAAAAAAGAAGATAAGGCTATTTAAGTTTATTTATATGAATAGAAAAAGAGTTATTAAACGAATTAATCCACTATTTTTAAAGGGCATTGCTCATCGAGGTTTACATGATGATGAGTTAACCGAGAATGGTTTGAATGCTTTTAAAGCGGCAATCGACAATAATTTCGCCTTTGAACTTGATGTTCATCTTACGCTCGATAACGAGCTTATTGTCTGTCATGACTCTGAATTAATGCGCACTACTGGTAAAACAGGTATTATTGAGAACTTATCTTTGAAAGATATTAAGGACAACTACAAACTTCTTGATGGCGAAGATGTTCCAACACTAAATGAAGTTTTAGCCCTCGATAATGAACGTGTCCCAATAGTTGTCGAACTGAAAGTTTATAACAAAAATTACAAAACGTTAGCAAAAATAACTAAAAAAGTCCTTAGACAAATTAAGGACAAGAGAAATATTATTTTAATTAGTTTTGATCCTCGAGCTTTATTGTTTTCTAGTCATAGATTTATTCGCCAACTTTTAGTTTCTACAAACAAAAAAGGCGAGTTGTTTTGGACTTTTAAACTACATCCATTGTTCGAGTCACTTGATTTAGATTATGAAATCATTGCACTTCCTTCTGTAAGGAAGTATTGTAAGAATCATTTTGTAAACACATGGACTATCGATTCAAAAGAAAAGTTCGATAAAGTTTTACCATATGTTGATACAGTAACTTTTCAGTTAATGGATAATGAATACGTGAGAAATAATTTAGCTAACAAGAATAATAAAGTGTTATAAAGTTAAGAAGTAGAAGATTGCTTTTAATCTATAAAAAAATCTCGGAAAATTAATTCCGAGATTTTATTTTTAATACTTTTTTCTTGGGTAGCCACGATCAGTTCTTGGTTTACGATCGTTTGAGGAAAATCTTCCTCTACTGCTTTCAGTATATGAACCAGGGTTTTCGTGATTGTAATCAGGTTGTTGATAACTATCATTGCTTCTTGGTGCATAACTTCTACGATCATCTCCACCACGACCAGCAAATCCATGATTGTCGCTACGACCATAGCTTCCACGATCACCACGATCTCCGTATGAACGGGAACCGCCATCGCGACTTCCATAGTTACGATCTCCGCCACGACCAGCAAATCCATGATTGTCGCTATGACCATAGCTTCCACGATCATCTCTTCTGTAATCACGACCACCACGATCTCCGCCACGA
>Ga0172378_10004619_pt1 | contig 12889 bp, 19 predicted proteins | sample GrowelOW332metaG_FD_119755 | JGI IMG/M metagenome (GOLD analysis project Ga0172378, IMG submission 119755) | Groundwater microbial communities from an aquifer near a municipal landfill in Southern Ontario, Canada - Pumphouse #3_1 metaG | ecosystem: Environmental > Aquatic > Deep subsurface >...
GTAAATTATTCAAACGATCAAATTTTAACTGATGAAATTGCTAAAATATCCGAACTTGTAAAGACTGGAAAAAAGATACAACTGGAATATGATAAAAAAAGGGATCTGTTAAAAGTAATAGAGTTAAAAAGTCATATTGTAAATTGTAAAGGGGGAAATAATGGATACAATTAGTAAAATCAATGAATTAAGCAACTGCATAAAAGAAAATAAAGATGCACTTATAAACAATTTAATAAAACCGGTATCAGATGCCGTAAGACTTTCAGAAATTACAACAGATATTGATATAAAAGATTTTACAAATAGTCTTATAGATTCTTTTTTAAGTTGTGAACTAGAACAAATTCTAAGTTTTAAGAAATTACAAGACTTAAAACACCGTGAAATTTGTGTATTAATCCATGAAGATAATAAAGGGGGGAAATAATGCAAAAATTAATAATAAATTCTATAGGACTAACTACTACAGAAGAAACAGACGAAATCACAATAAAACCTATAAAATACACCAAGGATACAGAAGGATGGTTTACTGTTTTACTAAATGTAAACGGTTTTAATATATGGTTAGATGTAGATCAATATTATCGTGTTGGCTGGAATTGCTACATATTTTTATTGTCTAATTCAATTGATAAGGCTATATGGGAAATTCAAGAAAGTGCAGAAAATTTAGAATTATGTTCTTCTATTGCTATTGAGTTTCTAGAAAGTGAAGGAGTACTATAATGGAATACTATATTATTTATGGTGAGCGAAATTTACTAGCAAAATTTACAACAGAAAAAGACACATTCAATCAAAATAGAAATATAGCAAAAATTTTTGATACTGAAGAAAAATTAATGATATATTTATTAGAAAAAAGGCATTATACTCTTTATATGGCTAATAAACTAATAAATATGCTAACCAATCAAAAGGTTGACAATTGGACTAGTATATAAAAATAAAATAAAATAAATTATAGTTTAATTTTGCAAGTGGGCAAGATTGACAAGGTACAAAAAAGCCTTGTTTGATCTTGCCTTTTTTTGTTTATTGTGTATTTTGCGAGCGGGTAAAATATGGCAAGCTTAAAAAACTAGCCGTGTTTTGCCCTTTTTTATTGTCTTATAGGAGGCTTGAGAATGCTCACCATTGAACAGTTTTTAACATGGTGTAATTGTATCAGATTGATTGTAGCATTGTACAGCCATTCTACAGAGGAGCTTAAATAGCAATAAACTACAATACATGGACATAAAAGAACCAGTACACCTCTTATACATGCACACCTCAAACAAATAAACAAGTACACTCCAACAAATAAACAACCGTACACCTCAAACAAACAAGTACACCTCCAACTTTTTACACAGGCACACTTTTATATAAACATAACTAAGGAGGGTGCCAAGTGGCGTACTGCTTAGATGGGGCACTATCATCTTGTAGGGAGGGTCTACTAATATGTAGAGGAGATGCTGTGGATTAACTGCTGCAAGCTCAGGTTAAATTATAGAAACTTTTCAAAAATCTTTATGTATTCTGGTAAATTATTTTTATGTGTTGTGGTAATTCTTTTTACTTATTGTGGAGAATCTTTTTGCTTTATAGTAATTCTTTTTATGTATTGTGGTAATTCTTTTTGTCTGTACATGTTATTTTTCTGTATTCTAGGAAATCTTTTTATATTATCTGATTTACTATATTATAGTATTATTTGTTTGTTTATTTTAATTGCATATTTATTATGTTTATTTGTTATTTAATTATATTAATTATTACATCAGTTTTGTGTGCCGTCTTTATTTTATTGTATTATAGTGATTTGTATTAGTTGTTATATTAGTTATTTTATTGCTTTTATTTAATTTAATTATTTTAATTAATTATTGTTTATTTGTTTTGTGCTTTTTTGTTATTGTTTTTGTATTATCTGTTTATTGATGTTGTTTATCCCTTTCGTCTGTGATGTGTTTTCGGTTTTCTGCTTTCTGGGAAATTATTTTTATAAAAGGGGTTGACATGATTTAGATAATGTGCTATCTTATTATAAAGTTTACAGGAGGTTAAGATGAAATTTAACAAGGATGATGCCCCAGAAGGGTATGTGGCAGTAGCTAATATGGGTTGTAAAGGTTGTGCTTTTCATATAAAAGATTGTAATACTTTTAATCATTGTAGCAAAAGGGAACAAGGTGTTTATTGTTGTTGCGAGGATAGAAAAGACCATACAAGTGTTATATTTGTAAAGAAATCTGAGGAGGATGTAATGGAGTTTGATAAGAGTAAAGTGTATACGGTGTTGAACAAAGGCGAACTTAAAATTGGTAGTAGTGTGTATTTAGCAGATAATTTAGGAGATTTACAGAATAAGGTAAAAGACTGTGATGAGTCCCCTGTTATTTTAGGTTCTATCGGTGATGAGTATGACCAGTACATTTTTGCTGCCGATGGGAAAGATAATGCGTATGCTTTAGCTTACCTAGTGTCTGACCTAAACAAGGCTAATATGTATACTTCTTTTAATGCGGATGAATTATCTATTGGAGATAAGGTTGTTGTAGGAGATACCTTAGAGGAAATTAATAAAGGTGTTGCAGCAAAAAATTACTCTACTGTGGTACGTATTCATGATAATAGCTATAGTTATCGTATTGAAACAGACGATAATGATTATATCTTAGCTTATAAAATAGAGGATTAATTAATGGGAATTATAGAATGGTTTAAGAAGAATTGGATTTCGTTGGTGCTGTCTGTATTATGTGTTACCTCTATAGTCGCTACAGCTACATTACAGAAGCAGACAGCACAATTAACGGGTACTAACATAGCATTAAAGAAGGCATTGGATGGGGAGCTTACTAAGAAGTCAGTTATCCTTGATAATGGTTACAAGTATTACTTTAATTTGTCTGAAGAAATGAATGTATACTTGAATCAAGTGTGTATTTTACAAGAGGTTAATATTGACTTAGCCTACTCTATACTAATGATAGAAAATCCTACGTTGAATGCTCTTGCTACCCACCTTAATTCTAATGGTACTGTTGATATAGGATTATTCCAGATGAATGATAAGTATATTTGGACGGAGTTTGTACCTAAGTATTGGAATAAAGCACGAGATCCTGATATGTTTAATTGGCGTGATAATATGTACATAGCTGTAGCACATATATCTGATTTGTATAGTGTATTTCAGAATCCATTAGAAACGTTTTATGCCTACAATGGAGGTAGGCACGCTACTATTACTGATAATTTGATGGATAGCACTATCACTTATGGTAGATTGGCTATGGTTGTATATGATGATGTTAAGGAGGAAAATAATGGTAGATAAAAACGAAGCCCCAGAAGGGTATGAGGCTGTTAGAGGTAAAGTAGGTGCTTGTTGTCAAAATTGTGCTTACGAAAATAGTACTAATGGGACATGTTCTATATGGAATAATATGGATAAGGGTGCTATTTGCATGGCTACAAATAGAAAAGATAAGGAAGAGGTATATTTTATAAAGAAATCTGAGGAGGATGTAGTGGAGTTTGACAAAAGTAGAGTGTATACAGCACTTAATATGGATAAATTAGAATTGGGTAGTACAGTATGTCTAGCAGATTCCTTGGGAACCCTAAAAAACAGAGTACGAGATAATGAATATGTAACATTAGGTGCTATTTATACTGATAATTTAGATTTCCCCTTTGCAAGAGATAATCAAAGTTCTGGATATGTGTTTGCCTATTTAGTAGCTAAACCAGTATTTGCTTTTGATCCTAGTAGAATGTATAGTTCTTGGAATGCAGAAGAATTATCCAAAGGGGATAGGGTTGTTGTTGCTGATACTATTAAAGGATTAAGAAGACATATAGAGTCTAAGCACTATAGTAATCTTAATTGTATAAGGGCTGAAGATGAGTATGCACGGTTCCATAGTAGCCCTGTAAATAATCGCCATCTTAATGTAACCTCTATATTAGCTTATAAGGTGGATTAATTATGAAGAAAACAACAGCTCAATTATTACAAGAGCTTGAATCATTACCTACTATGGATTATAGTCAAGATGAAGATTTTATATACGATGTTACACAAGGTAGACTAGTAGAGAGTGTTTTTGTTGCTATGGAGTTAGTGGGTTTATCTTTTGAAGAACTACGCAGTGACTTAAATGTGTCTAAGAAGTATCTGAGAAATGTTTTATATTGTGGTGGGGATTTTACCATAAAAGAGTATGCTCGTATATTAAGTACTATTAATAAAAGGAAAAATAATGGATAGAGAATCACGGGAATTATTTGATACTGTATACAATTTTATACAGTTAGCCAATGCTACTAATACACAGAAAGGTAAGATGGAAGCCATTAAACAATATGCTTGTTTAGCTAAGTTGTTTAATTAGGTGTATAGTAGTAACATTACATTTGGGGTTACTTCTAAGGTGTTTGCTAAAGAGGAGCCAGTAAGATATGCTATAGATAATATATGGGTATTACTAGATAAATTACGTAGTAGGGAGTTGACTGGCAATAGAGCAATTGGTACTATACAATACTTCATTAGTGGTAATTATGGTACTGATATATCCTTTGGTAACTATGTACTTATATTAGGGTGTATATTAGACAAGAATCTAAAGACACGTACAGGGGCTACTCTTATTAATAAAGTGCTGCCTGGGTGCATATACACTTTTTCTACTTCTTTAGCTAACAAATTAACACCTAAACTAGAAAGTAAAATTAACTTTACAAGTGGTGAGTGGGCATGGTCACGTAAATTAGATGGAGTACGTTTGATCGTAGAAATAACTCAAGATAAGGTATCTTATTATTCAAGAGAGGGTAATCCTTTTACTTCCTTATCAAATTTAGATAAATCTATGCAGAAGATAGGTAGATGCTTTAGAGAATATTCTACCTACGCTGGTGCTGTTTATCTGGATGGGGAAGTGTCTTTACAGACTGAAGAGAATGAGGATGATTTTCGGGGTATAGTTAGTCTGGTTAAACGTAAAAACTACACAATAGAGAATCCTAGATTAAATGTATTTGATATGCTAGGCTATGATGAGTTTAATTGTATTATGCCCTCAGCCTTGCATCAGGTACGTATGAGCCGACTTAACCATATATTGGGATTGTGTTCCCCTAATAGGAATAGAGTTCAAATGGTAGAGCAGACACGCCTTACAAGCAAGAAACAGTTTGAAGAGGCTAGAGAGCTTGGACGTAGATTAGGGTGGGAAGGGATTATGCTTAGACATAACGTACCTTATGAAAATAAAAGAACTAATAATCTTCTGAAAGTAAAAGACATGCAAGATATGGAGGCTGTTTGTACTGATGTATGTGTTGGGTATTTTAGAATTATTGAAGATGGTGTGGATAAAACTATATTAACATTGACTAGTATTATTGTTGATGTAGACGGTGTTCCTGTATCTGTTGGGAGTGGTTTTACTTTGGCTGAACGTATGCAATACATGTCTCATCAAGAGTTAATATTAAATAAAAAAGTAACTGTACAGTATTTTGAAAAAACAACTAATGATAAAGGTACAATATCTTTAAGATTTCCTATATTCAAAGGTTTAAGGAATTATGAATAAAAGGGGTTGGCACAATGAGTAGATTGTGCTATAGTGTTTTTATTGGAGGAACAAATGATGTTCAGAGAAATGCGTAAGAAAAGATTGATTAATAAATATCTTAAAGTTCGTTTATTAACTAATGCACAAGTAGGTAAAGTAGAAGCCATATTAACCAAATTGTCTGATTTAGACCCTACTGGTTATGCATGGTGGGCAGTTGCTTTAGATGCATATGATACGAATGCTATAAGTAATATGAAACATTATTTTTTACAAAGTTATAGAGATAAAGAAATGAAGGAGCACTTAAAATAATGGATGCTAAATACATACGACACTTAATATATACTTATAGATGTGCTATTATTAATAAAGACATTGATGCTAAGACAGAAGTTTTAGAGAAGTTAAAAGAACTTGCACCTTCTAAATATGTAGCATTTTCTAATGAGAGTTATTACTGTGATTCATGTGTAGTAGCAGATAATATGGAAAAATATTTTTTGAAAGGGAGTAAATAATGGAACATAAAGAATTGCTGCAAGTAACTGAAGCCGTAGAGAATATAAATAGTATTATCTTTACAGAGTTTAATGGATCGGATAATTGGCAAGGTACACCATTTAGTATGAATGTTAAAACCAATGGTTATTCCACAGTAGTTGTTTTTCTAGGGGAAACTTTATGGAATTCTGATGATGATGCTAGAAAATTTGACGAAGAATTAGATGATTATGAACCTATGGAATCTTTTTTATTGCAAGAAGCTTTAATGTTACTTATGCAATTAGGTCTGGTTAAGCAAGTTATTCAAGAGGAATATTTGTTTTATAAGGGAGGTAATGATGAAAAAACTAATTAGTGTGTTGCTTGTTGTACTGTGTATGGGTGTTACATTTGCTAAAGATATGTCTAAAACATTGGATAATGGTATTATTGTGTGGACAAGCGGTAGTGATTTAGTGCTTGTATGTAATAGTAATCAAGATATTATGATTGCTTGTAGTGATGAAGATCCTATTATGGTGTTACAATTATATGCACAATTGGTTACAGGTGATGAGCGACAAGCAGCCATGATACTGACTATGGTGCCTTATATGGCTAAACAGTTGGGTTTGGCACCATTTTATAGTGATGAATTAGGGGCACTTATGTATGGTATTCCTATAGATGTAGTAAATGGGATATTAAAAGGGGATAATTAAGGAATAATAATGAAAATAGAAACTGTGAACTTGAATAAGGAACGAAAGCTAATTACTCTTTTAATTATGAATGATAGCTTTTGTTCCTCAATTGTGTCTATACTTAAACCAGAGGTACTTGTAACACCTTATGCACAAACGGTAGCTGATTGGGCTAAAGAATACTATGAAAAGTATAATGTTGCCCCTAAATCCAATATATCAGATGTGTATGAGGAACATGTATCTACTATTAGAAATACAGACTTATTAGAAAATATTAAGGTCTTTCTGGGATCTTTAGCTACTGATTATCATGCAGAAATGTATACTAATTTACCTTTCTATGTAGATGAAGCAGAAACATACCTACGTGTATTAGTCTTAAAAGCCCATTGTACACGGGTAGTAGCTTTAGCTGAATGTGGTAAATTGTCTCAAGCAGAAGCAGAGGCTGGTAAATTTAATCAAGTGGCTGTAGCTAAGAACGTAGGTATCTCTATAATGGAAGATACTGGTAAAGTTGTTAAGCTATTAACAAGTGCTAATGCTGAGCCTTTATTTACCTTTCAGGGGGCTTTAGGTGAGGTTGTAGGTGCTTTTCATAGACAAGATTTTTATGCGGCTTTATCACGTATGAAAGGGGCTAAATCGTGGCATATTTTACATTTAGTAGAAGCTGCTGCAAGAGCTGGTTGTAGAGTGTTGCATATTGACCTTGAAATGCGTGAGGAAGAACCTACTAGTAGATTTGTACGTGGGTTGCTCTGGAAGCCATTAAAAGAAGCTGATATCATGATGCCTACGTTTGTATGTGATGATGCTGTACCTACGGCACATAGTATGTGGAGAATAGAACAAAGGGCTGTACATAAACAAGGGATAGATTTAGAAGAGAATAGTTTACGTAGTGAAATATATCAAAGAATGCATGGGGATTATGTTCGCATAGTGTCTCTACCTTCTGGATCTACTACTGTAAAGGACATAGAAGCATTATTGGATAACCTTGCTAAGTATAAAAACTATGTTCCTGATGTGGTTACTATTGATTATTGTGATTTATTGGGGTCTAAGGCTAGAGATACTAGGGATAAGTTGAATGACATTTGGCTTAATTTACGTAGAGTAGCTCAAGAACGTAATGTATTCGTAGGAACTGTTACTCAATCTACACGATCCGGTACTAATGGTAAGGAACTGAAGCAATCTGATATATCTGAGGATATTCGTAAATTAGCTCATGTAACACATTTTACAGCTTTGTATGGTACACCTGAGCAAGAGAAGAATGGTTATTACTGTGTTAAATGTTTGGATACACGATATAAACGGCATGTCTATGAACCAGCTATTATTACACAGTGTTTTGATATTGGTAGAGGCTATGTAGATAGTAGATTAGAAAGTAAAGTTATACAATAAGGAGATAAGAAATGAAATATAGGAAAAAACCGGTTGTGATTGAAGCAGAAATATGGACTGCAAACAGCATAAACGTGATTGCTGCTTTCATGGGGAAATATCCAAAGGTTATTGATAGGAGAGTACGCATACAAACTCTTGAAGGTGCTATGTATGCGGATGAAGGAGATTACATTATCAAAGGTATAAATGGGGAATTTTATCCATGTAAGCCTGATATATTTGCAAAAACATATGAAAAAGTAGGTAACTAAATAAGGAGAAATTATGAGATTATATAGTGTAACAGATGACGATGATGAATGTGTTTTAGTGATTGCTAATAACGCAAAAGAAGCTAGAGGTGTAGGCTTAGCCGAATTAGATTGTGAATTTATTGACATACGTGTCAGATGGATAAAAAATGCCGATGTAAAAAACATTGAAGCTGGCTTATACAAAGACGATTACAAAGCGTTGAAAAACGGTTGGTACTCTTGTATTTATGATGACTGCCCTATTTGTGGTAAAAATGAAGTAACAATAATTTATGATGAGGATAAAGAAATGTTTCAGTGTTGTTCTTGTAAGCAGTATTTTAAGGAGGTATAAATGGCAGAAAATGATTGTTCAACGTGTGCTTATCGTACAGATATGGCTCCTTTGAAGTATACTGGAAGTGGGCATAAGAAAATACTTGTTATAGGTTCAGCTCCTACTTTAATGGATATGATAGCTGGTTCCTATGGTGCTAGTAAGGAATATCAATTCTTTTCTAGTGCCTTCATAGAGGCTGGTAGAAGCTTACAGAGCGATTGTTGGTATACTACGGTATTTGGTTGTCCTTCTAAGAAACTAGCCTCACAGAAGGAATATGACGCTTGTAGTGTTAGATTAGCTTATATCATTAGAAAATTACAACCAAAGGCTATTATTCTTTTAGGTAAAACTCCTTATTATGGAGTGCTTAAAAAGAGAATAGCTGTAGGACGTATGACTAATACTACATACTTGGATCTAGTAGGAGATACAATACCTCTGGAAGATATGAATGCATGGGTATGTCCTGTATGGGGATTATCTGATTTAATGTATAAAAAAACATATGAGGAAGGTACACAAAGTAAGTCCCTATGGGATAAGGATAGTGCCTCTCATGTCTTACTTTCACAGTATATAAATAATGCTTATCTACAAGCAACACGCCCAGTACCAGTATTCAAGCCTGTTATACGTACTACGGTTAATAAGGAACAAGCTATAGCCATTTGTGATTTAGCTAAATCTTGGGAAACATGTACATTTGATTATGAAACAGATTGTAAAAAGCCTTATAATAAAGGTAAAATTTACTATGCCTCTATTTCAGATGGTAAAGTAGGTTATTCATTTCCTTTTTTTGAGGATAAACAATTTAGAGGTGCTTGGGAACGTTTAATGCTTTCTGATGTGCCTAAGATAGCCCATAATAATGCTTTTGAGGCTGTATGGACTAAGGTTGTGTGTGGTTATTGGCCTAACAATTGGTGTTGGGATACTATGTTAGGTATGCACTGTATTCATAATAAGAAACCAACTAACTTAAAATATTGTGTGTTTAGAGATTTTGGTATTATAGGATACGATACTGGTGCGGATGAATATATTATGAGTAGTACTGCTGATAATAAAAAATATGGTTCTTACGCTCTTAATAGAATAGATGAAGCTGACCCTGATGAGATTATGAAGTATAATGCTCAAGATAGTTTATACACAGCTTGGTTGTATCCTATTCAACGTAGACAATTATCTAGTTTCCGTATGAAAGGTATGCGTTTACTAGTAGAAACACAAACAACTTTTGCTAAAATGTCTTATAATGGCATAAAGGTTAATGAGGGTAATTTTGCAGCGGTACAGAAGGATTTATTAGCTAAAACAAATACTATAATGGAAGAGCTTATGGCTGATCCTATTGTAGCTAAATGGGATGGGGATAAACCTATTAATTTAGGTTCCTCTAAACAATTGTCTCATTTGTTATTTGACATAATGGGTAAAAAACCTCTTGCTTATACTAAGACAAAAGCTCCTAGTACCGATAAGGAAACTCTTAAAAAAATGGGTATGCCTTTTTTAGATAAGCTACTTACTTATAGAGAATGGAAAAAGATGGCTAATACGTATGTAGATGGTTGGAAGAGAGAAACTATTAACGGATATATTCATGCTAATTTGATGCTGCATACCGTAGATACTTTTCGTTCTTCTGCTACTACACCTAATATCCAGAATACCTATAAAAGAGATAAGGCTAAGAAAAAGGTTGTACGCTCTTTAGTATGTCCTAGAAGAGGTCATAGATTAGCGGAGTATGATTATAAGAGTTTGGAAGTAATGATTAATGGAGACCATAGTAAAGATCCCTCATTAATACGTTATTGTACTGACCCATCTACAGATATGCATAGAGATGGTGCAGCAGATGCTTTAATTATGGAGCAAAGTGAAGTTAAAGGTGAATGGAGAAGTTCTCTAAAGAGTCTATACACCTTTGCTGAGTTTTATGGTTCCTTTTATAAACAAGTAGCTAAAGGTATATGGGAATGGTTACAAGGCGTACCTGAACTATTAGAACATTTATCTACAAAAGGTATTAGTAATTATGCTCAATTTGAAGCACATATGGAGAAATGTGAAAAAACATTATGGGGAGTACGTTTTAGAGTTCATGATGCTTGGAGAAAAGCACAATATAATGAATATCAACGTTGTGGCTATTTAGAATCTTATACAGGTTTTAGATTAAATGGTTTAATGAGTAGGAATAATTCTTTTAACGGTGCCGTACAAGGTGATGGTTTTCATTGTTTAGCTTGGTATATGAATAAATTACAGAAAAAGTTTGAAGAATTGCAGTTAAATAGCTTGATTATTAATGAAATACATGATAGTGTGGTAATTGATATTGATCCGGCTGAAGAGGATATAGTTGACTATTGGGTTTGGCAGTATGGAGTTAAAGCCGTTATGGAACATTACACTTGGCTTAAAATACCTCTACAGATTGAAAAGGAACGGTCTGAAATTGATGGTACTTGGGCTGATATGACGAATTGTGGCTATATTACTGGTGAAAGAATGTGCGCATAAGGGGTTGACATAATAAACGTATTGTGTTATAGTGTTTTTATTAAGGAGGAAAAGTATGCAAGTATTAAAAGGTAAGTACAATTATGCTAAGGTAATGACGGATAATATAGATGACACTACAAAAGATCAAATTGTGTCTATGTTAAATCATCCAGCTTTTAAAGGTTCTAATATTGTCATTCAAGCAGATTGCCATGCCGGTTGTGGGGCGGTAATAGGATTTACAGCTACAATGAATAAGTATATTATTCCTAATATTGTAGGGGTAGATATTGGTTGTGGTATGTTAATGGGCATTTATGATGTAGGGGATATTAATTTAGAAGGCCTTGATGACTTTATAAAAAGAAACATACCTGCTGGATTCAGTATAAACGACAAAGTAAAAGGCATTGACAGCTCTCTAAATAAGGATATCATGGCTATTTGTGCTACCATAGGAATAGATAATGATAGAGCTTTGAAATCTGTTGGTACTTTAGGTGGGGGTAATCATTTTATAGAAGCCGGTAGAATGCGAAATGGTAAATTAGCCATTACAATTCATTCAGGTAGTAGAAATTTTGGTTTGCAAATTGCTAATTACTATCAAGCTATAGCAAAAGAACAATGCGATAATTATTTTATAAACTTACCTAAACAAGAATTTTTATTAGTTGATTCTATTGAAGGTCAAGCTTACTTAAAAGCCACAAAAATTGCACAAAGATATGCAACAGCTAATAGAGTTGAAATGTTAAATAGAATTAGTGCTTTTATTGGAAAATATCCTGATTTTACGCATGAAACTATTCATAATTATATAGGAGAAGATAATATAATTAGAAAAGGTTCTATAGCAGCACATACTAATGAAGTGTGTATTTTGCCTTTTAATATGGCTGATGGTATTGCTTTATGCTATGGTAAAAGTAATAATAACTTTAATTATTCCGCTCCCCATGGTGCTGGACGTGTAATGGGTAGAAGAGAGGCTAAAAGAAAATTAGATATGCCTGAGTTTACAAAAAGAATGCAAGGTATTTACACTACTACCGCTGTAGAAAGTACAATTGATGAGGCTCCTATGGCTTATAAACCTATGGCAGAAATAGTGAAGAATACAGAAGATACTTTGGATATTATAGAGGTAATTAAACCTATTTATAATTTTAAGAGTGTGTAATATGGAGTTAATAACAAAGGATAGGCCTATATACCCTAACACGCTTGTATTCCCTGTATGGGTGTTTCTAGATACTAAGTGGCACGTTTATGCTACTACAGAGTTCACCTATGGTAGACGGTTGCATCAGGTACAGATTACAAGGTGTGGAGCTAGAACAATGCGATCACATAAGTTTGATAAATTAGGGTGGTCTTTTCTAAAGAGAGATGATATATGCCCTATCTGTAAAGCAGAATTAATAAAGCAATTACAAGATAGGGGATTATTAACTAAGGATTGTGTAATAGTTAAATAAGAGGGTATTATGGAGGATATAATTGATCATATGGAGGCACCAGAAGGATATGAGGCTACGATAGAAAAGAAACCTACTTTTTGTACAGGTTGTGTTTTTTATACTCTTGGTA
>Ga0172378_10004620_pt1 | contig 12889 bp, 9 predicted proteins | sample GrowelOW332metaG_FD_119755 | JGI IMG/M metagenome (GOLD analysis project Ga0172378, IMG submission 119755) | Groundwater microbial communities from an aquifer near a municipal landfill in Southern Ontario, Canada - Pumphouse #3_1 metaG | ecosystem: Environmental > Aquatic > Deep subsurface >...
TTCATATTTATACAAACTTCTTATGTCGTACCCTGCTGAGTATTTAGTCTTGCGTACTGGGAGTTCTACACCAGCATTTTCAAAACCTTTACAAACTTCAAATTTTCTCATAATTGTACCCCAATCTTATATATTAATCATACATAATACATTATCTCCCAACAAGTTTTCAGTTGATAAATCTTTTAAAATAGTAATAATATCTAACATTATCTAACTAATTAATTATAATGAAATACTATTATTACCGTTTAATCAATTTAAGCTCAAATTTAACACAAAAATGAAAAATAGTAATTTGCATAGTAAAAAACAAAATAGGCTGCTTTTTTTAATATATATTTTTTTACAAAGGATCATTTAATCAAATATATCGTCATCACAATCAACATTATCAACTTGTGGTATAAAAGTAGACATCAAGTTTCTTAAATTTAAGTACATTTGATCATTACTACTTTGATTATTTTCCATAAAGTTTCTATAAAGGTATTCTAGCCCTCCTAGCATATATTCTTCAAATATACTAAAACTATTTTTTGTATTTCTATATCTAAAAGCTCTATCCAGACGCTCAGTTTTTGATGCTGTGTTTTGATCACCGCAAATTAAGACTAAGCAATATACGAAACGAACATCACTGTGAGAAGTAAATGCAGAAGCCAGAATATTTGCGGTATTGTTGCCATCTCGATTTCTTGTATCCCGTTTCACTTTTTTATCAAGAACACAACCCACAACTGCGCTGCAAATAAATAAATCGACATATGTACTAAAAACTATACGATCTTTCTTCTCATTTCTGCATAATTGGCGCACCATTTCAGCGTGCTTGCCACAGAAATGATAATCCTCCACAAAAGGGTCTTTTCTCTCAATATAATTACTCATAATTCTCCTCCTTTATGACAGATTCGTAAGTTCCTTTTTTTTGTATTGTATATTCCTTTCCAATAATTCCCGTTAAAGAGTCCTTTAGTAACTTTCCGTCCTTATTATTAACAAATAAAATAATTTGGTTGGTTACATCAGGTATATTATCGCAGAAATTTTTTAGTCCAGTAGGATCGAAATTTGATGTAGGAGCATCCATGACTAATGGGTATAATTCACTATTAAGCTTTTCATTTAGCAAATCATTTTCGCTGACTTTTTCAGCATTAACTTTGACAATTGCACTAATAAAAGCCAATGCAATCGCCACATTTTGCCCACCAGAGGCAAATGTTTTAATTTCGTTATTATTTTTATCTACAATATGGATGTTATAACTTTCATCTAATGTAAAATTTACAGACTCATCATAAAATTTTTTGAACATATTATTAATCTCAGAACTAAGTGTTTTTTTAATTTCTTCTTCCTTGACGGTTCTTAAACTGGTGATTTTATCAATTAGATAGCTGCAGTAGTCGCTATACTTTTTATACTTTCGCGCTTCTTTGTTTGAAGCTTCGAAGCTCTGAATTAAACGGTCATATTTTTCTATTTCTCTTTTATTATTTTCTATTTCAAAATAAAGCCTGTTTACTTGTTGTTTATTTTTATCCGCAGATTTTTGATATTCATCCCGCCTTTTCTTAATGTTCGAAACCTCTTTAGTGTTCCTTAATTCATCATCGAGATTTTCTTTTTTTACTTTCTCTTTATTTAAATCATTAATATGATTTTCGTACTGCGTAATTTTAGATATATATGATTTATAAAATAATTCTCCTTCACGCTCTTTGGATGAAAGTCTTTCTTTATACTTAGTTATTTCCGAGCTAATACTTTCAGGAGGAATGTTTTTTCTAAGGGCAATCAAAGTATTCCATTCATCTGAATTTTCTTTAATTTCCGCACCACAAATACACCTTTTATGTTCGAATATAAAATCAATAGCATCAGCATCTATTCCTGGTATTCCTTTATACATCATATTTTCATCGTCAAATGTATCTCTAGATTGCTTTACGAGTTTTTTCATTAAATATTTGTAACCATCGTTTCTAAATCTCTGGAAAATTTCATCTCTCTCGTTGTTTATCAAAATTTTTAATTTACTTATTCTTTCATTGACATCATTCAATCGTTTTTGTTTTTCTTCTGCACTAGCATTTTGCTCTATTTCCGCTTCTTTTTCTTTAACAAGGCCTTTATACGCTTCCTCTTCTTTTTTAGCTTTATTCATTATTTCCAGCTTCTTTTCATTTTGTGCTTTAAAAGCTCTTTTTGAATTTTGATATGCAACAGTCTTTTCATCGTTAGACATGGTAACAAAATCGGACATAAATTTATCCCGAACTACATTTAAATCCTTTATGCTTGTATTTATCGACTCGATTCCTAACAAACCTTTTACTGCTCTAGAAAAAGGACTAGTTTGCCCATTTTTGCCTTGAGACATATCTTGCCCGTATTTATTTAATTTTTCACCTTCCAAAAAGAAATACTCAAATAAAGAAGGGTGCATAACTTTTTCGATTATACGCTTAGCATCATCTTTGGCATACATCTTATTTATTCCATTACGATTTGTAATGCGAATTTCAAATATATAATTGTCAAAAGAACTATCCTGTTTCAGTTTGTTGTTCCTTTTCACAAAATGTTTTTCACGTTTAACTGAATAAGAATTATTATTGTAGTCAAATCCGATTTCACCAACAATAGCTGTCTTGCCATTTTCACCTATCTTACTTGCAACATCATGGTTGTACTCATTGTTATAATCACTTTTACCATATAATATCCATTTAAAAGCCTCAATCAAAGTGGTTTTTCCTGTCGCACTTTCGCCAAAGACAATTGTTATCTTGTTACTATCAAAGCACGAAAAATCGATCCTCATTTTTTCCTTAAATTGTCTAAAATTGGTAATTTCAATATAATTAATATTCATTTTACTGATTCCTTTACATACTTAGTTATTAATTCTTGCCTTTTTTTCGAAGAAAATTCATTTGAGTAATAATTTTCTTTTTCCATAGTATTGATCTTGTTCCAAATTTTTTTGATAATTTCGATATCAATAATCTCATTCCTATTTTGTTCCATAATGTGTCATTATCTCCTTTTCCTCATAATCTTCCGTCTCAAATTTGTCTAAATCGAATATTTCCGAAATCTCTTCTATAAATGAATCAGACTCAGAACTATTCTCAGCTAGTTGAGCAAAATCTTTCACCCTAATTATTTCTTTTCTTGCAAGAGAGGTAAAATTTTTCAATTCATTTTCTGAAGCATTTTTCAATTCATCTAGCGGCCTTGGTAAAGATACGAAATCATAAATATACGCATAATTTTTTCCTGGATACTTTCTCAATACTCTGCCCCTCCTTTGTATATACTCTCTTGGATTAGTGCTACTCGCCAATATAAAAGCTTTTTTAATACTTGGTATATTAACGCCTTCGTCCAAACACTTAATTGCAACAATAGCTTGTAAATCGTTTCCCGAAACAAATCTTCTTTTTATTTCGTCTCTTTCATTATTATTTTCTCTTGAAGTGAATCTACAGGTAGTTATTCCTAATTCATTACCTAGTATTTTTGTTACTTCATCGAGTTCTCGTAATTCTTGAGCATCGCCATTTTTATCTGTGTATTCTCGTTTTGCGGTACCACAATAAACCAACATATTGTGTTCTGTCTTAAATTTAGTCATTAGTTTTTTTAACTCTACCACTTTATCTTGCGCTCCAGCGATGATCCTAGCTCTTTTTAATAATAACATTTTAGCAGTTTCACTAATATTGACTTTTCCAGATTTATCCTTCCGACAAAATTTACTGATTTTTTTTGTTAACTCTACATATTCCGCCTTTTCGTCATTCAGCAATACGATTGGGACAACATGATAAAAATATCTGCAAAGAAAATTATCTGCAATAGCATTTTCAAGTGAATAACTAATTACTTTTTTGCCAAAATAATCATAGATAGCTTTAGTTCCAAATTCATCATTATACCTATCAACTGTTGCAGAAAGCCCAAGCCGATATTTGAATCCTGGATTCAAACATTTTTGTAACTTCGGCGCGCCAAAATTATGAACTTCGTCTGCCACAAATAGGACTGGAACCTTTATTTGTTTTAATTGTTTCTGCACATCATTTGTAATAAAAGAGCTGTTAGTTGTAATAAAAAAAACATATTTTGATATTCCGCTATTAATATTTAGAATGGCGTGTTTCAATTCTTCTTTATAATTTCTAAGCTTTTTCGAGGAATATCCAACTATAAATTGAATCCCAAATTTTTCTTGATCCTCAACCCATTGATCAACTAAATGGGTATATGGGCACACAACAATTATAACTAAGGGTTTATTTCTTTTTAAAAATTTCTCCAAAAAGGTCACCATGGTCGCATAAGCAGTAAAAGTTTTGCCAGATCCTGTACACATATCAAAAATACCTTTGCCCCGATTTTCGTTCCATCCCCTTATTGCATCTTTTTGATATTGGCGTAATTCTATTGAATCCGGAAGAAAAGGTTGTCTAACTTGTTTTGCACTCTCTAAAAGAGTTTTTTCATAATCATCAATTGTTTTATTGTAATCTATTGTTCGATATTTAAATAGTTTGTTCTTAGCTGCTTCTGGAAACTCAATAACCTCTAAATTGCTTGTGTTATTATCCCACATCATGTCAAAATCATTTTCAATTTCTATGGCATATCGCGCGATTCCTTCACCACTCCAATTATTGAAAACAGAAACCGATTCGAAATTATTCAAAAAAGAATTTCCAGACTCATTTAAAGATCCATTAAATGCAACTTTGTTCAGTTCTTCATCGATAAAAACACCAATTTTTTCGTGGTACATTCCCAGCAAATGTCCTCGCTCCGAAACATGATAAGCTACTTTAATGTCTAGGATATTGCATTCAATCAAGTGGCACAAAAAATTCAATCTTTCCTTGCCTATTAGGTCTACATTATCAACATCGTCGAATTTAGTAACAAGCGCTTTTGTGATTATTTCATTGCGATTTTCATACCCTCTATTTATTGCATCAATATCTTCTTTTGACAAATTCGGAGAAACAACAAGTTTAATATGTGCCCCCTTTTTTTTCGCTAAATATGAAATTCCCTTTGATTCATTGATTAATGAAGAAGATGAGAAAAAACCAGCAGCTCTTTTATATTGAACACTTTCTTTTAAGGCAACAGAAATAAATGATTCGCCAAAATCTTTGCATTCACTAGATCTATATCTGCTTTGGATTTTCGCGTCTTTTAAACTCATCAATTTTTACTCCTAAAATGTTTTTAGTGCATCTATTAATATGTCAATATCTTTCTTGCTATTAAAAGCCCCCATGCTTACTCTAACTGTTCCGCCAAAACTAATACTACCTATGAAATCATGAATAAAAGGACTACAATGATACCCTGTTCTAACGCAGATATCATATTCATCGGATAAAATTAATCCAACATCACTTGAATTATATCCCTCAATATTAATAGAAACTATACCTAATATATTATCATTTTTTTTAGGTAAATACATTACAATTTTTTTATTTAACTTTAGATTATCTATCAAATATTTCGTTAATTCTTGCTCATGATGTAAAATATCATTTCCATTCAACCAATCGACACTCCTATTCAACCCACAAATAGCTACACTATTTTGGCTCCCTGACTCATATCTATGGAATCCATTTTTCGGCATATCATGATTCAATGAATCCGAACCATTACCACCACTTTTCACTATTTTTAATAATATATCGTTTACATTAATAAACCCAGCAATTCCAAATGAGGCATACAAAGACTTATGTCCAGCAAAAACAATAAAATCGCAATTTGTTTTGTTTGGATTTAATATACCAAAACTTTGTGCGCTATCTAGAATGTTTATCGATTGATAATTTTTAGATAGTGCGAATATTTTTTGGTAAGGCAAAATAAATCCAGTGACATTACTTATATGAGAAATTAAAATAGCTTTAGGTTTATTCATGACAAAAAGGTTATTTAGTTCGGTTAGATTAACATCCCATGTATCTCGCTGAAATGGAATGAATAATATATTAAAATCTATTGTCTTTTGCAGGTTATATAAAGGCCTGACAATTGCGTTGTGCTCAAAGCATGAAATATATATATTATCTCCATCTTTAATGTCCAATCCATTAATAATAATATTTAAAGCCTCTGTAGCTGAAGAAAAAAAAGCAACCTTATCGGAATTAACATTTATTATTCTACCAATTTTTCTCCTAGTATCTTCTATCATTTTAAAAGTTTCTTTCGCACTTTTATAAGTCCCTCGCCCGGCATTAAATGCTCGCTCTCTATTCGCATCATCTAAGACTTTATAAACACATTCAGGTTTTGGATATGTAGTTGCGCTATTATCTAAATAAATCATTGCCCCCCCTTTATATTAATTTGCCAAGTAACTCAGTTAATATACTTACCTTTTCCTCTGTTGAAACACTTTGTCCGAATTGATCAAACACATCTTCAATAGAATTTTTTAATAATAATCCCATTTCACTTGTTTCCAACTTCTTAAAATTGTCAATTAGACGATTCATACTTTCAGCTTTTTCAACTTTTCGGGACTCAATGATATTTTTTTGGAATCTGTTAATCTCATTCATTAATTTTTCGGATTCATCAGTTTTCCAATCCTCTATATAGTTACTATGTAAGCCAACCGAAAGTTGATTCACGGCATCTGAATTCTTGAAAGATAGACCGGCTTTAATCATCCCGTAAAGTTCTTTATCCCGTATATTTAATACCGGAATATAATCCTCACCCACTATTTTTAACAGCCAATCCTTAGTCCCCATGTTGATACTTGTGTTTAAATCAATATTAAATAGTCCCTTAACTTTTTGCGCTATAGATATCTTATAATCATTCAATAACATTTCAAAATTTTCCTTGAATGATTTTATCACCTCATAAATCGAATCATAATTATTAGTCTCAAATATTTCCTCAGCACAATCAAAAATCGTTTCATAAGAATTTATGTTAAAACGGTAAAATAATTTGCTATATTTCAACACTCGTTCATCAATATTTAAGTAATTATTCACTATGGTACAATTTCTAAATATCTGGGGTAATCCACTAAAATAATTTTTCAAAATCTCAGCAACATATTTAACATCAGATCTATAATTATTTTTACTGTTTTTATTAAATAAACAAATCAATTGGTTAACATAATCTATTTGAGCATTAGTTCTCCTTGAGAATTTAATAAAGTAGTCTTCATTTATAACAGCTTTAGAGACATTAGTTCCATTCAAGTCTATTTCTCTATCTTTGTAATATAAAATAACGCTTCCACCAAGTTCCTTAATTGCCTCCCCAAATATAACTGGCAAAACTCCTCTTCTTATTCCATAAGGACGTATTTGGTATATAGACAAGATATCGACTATTTTATCTTTGCCTTTTTCAGATTCTCGAATATTCATTTTTATTTCTTCCAGCATTTCTTTGAATCTCTCATTGCGGGAATTAAAATTATTCTGAATTATCGAATTGTATATAGACGTTTCCGGGGAGGTATCAGAAAAACTATTATTTGGTTCCCCACTAATAAGCCAATCGATAACTTTATTCTCAGATTTTTGATATTGTGCACTTACATTTCTTTTATTAACTAATTCATTATTAAAAATAATATCCACGTTAAAATATTTTTCCATTATTTCCGATAATGCTTTTGAAAACGAGTCGTTCTTAGTCTTTCTATTCACATAATAAAATTCGGCATTCTCACCAAACATTTGTTCAATTAAGTCACTAATGTTAGTCTTAGTTTCCTCACCGAGTGATTTAATTTCATTTTGCATTAGTTTGTCATTAGATATTTGTTTAGACAATTCTAAAAGTATATTGTACTTATAAACTTCTTCCTCAAAATATTCATTTATTTCAGTGGTTGGATATTTAACTATTATCCTTTGTTCTCCAATGTTATTAACAATAGTTTTAATTTTCCCTTCCGAAATTGACTTACGTAAAAGGTATAAAATAATACCGTCGCATTCATTGTTCTCAAAGAATAAATCAAAATTCGTAAGGCTAACGAATTCTTTTTCCTCAATGAATATAACTTTGTAAAATCTTGTTATTGAATGTTTAATATTATATTCCCTTGGTAAAACATATTTAGACAAATTTATATTGTTAGCAATACTAGAAATCGAAACATTTGAAATCTTAGACTGCGCTAATTCTCGGATTTTCTCATCTATTTCTTTTGTGTTAGATCCAGCAAGCATTAAATTGTTAGTCAATACATTTTTTCTTAACAAATGTTGATTCAACATATTTTCAATGTCCAATAAAACAATAGAGTCATCTTCATTCAAACAAAGAGAAATAATTTCGTGTGTCGGTGGAAGTTTGCTGAAATCATTTATCATTGAAATAACAGCGATTGTTTTAATAATTTTTTTGCATCTAAAATCGCTGATTCTGCTCAATGCCGCTTGGGATTTATAATATATATTTTTAATTTTATCTGTTTCGTCTGTCTTAAAAGTATCTTCAAAATAGTCATAAATCTTATCAACATTAAATAAGCCTTTACTATTATTATTGATAAAAGCATTGAAGGAATCTGAATCTGAGTCTGACAAAAAAGTGAACATAGTTCTTTCATTTTGAGCCACAGCTTCTGATAGTTGAACAAGTGCATAAGTAGTTAGAGGATTTAGGGGAAAACACCCCCTAAATAAAATAGATTTCATATTTTCGTTTGCCAAAATATTTGATTTCAATATTCGTGAGTAAAATTCATCGTTCATAGATAAATAGTCATCAATAATGTGATCTGCAGCGACCTTTTTAATCGCCGAAGAGATTATTTGATAATTCTCATTCAAACTCCTTCTAAAAGTCAATTCTTTATAACGGCCAGCTACCGTTTTAAATAAATTTTTCTTTGATTGAACATAAAAACCAAAACTTCTATGCATAACACAACAAATATCCATTTGCTCATAAGCACGAGTTCTAGAACATTTTTCGGAAATATCCTGTATAAGTTTAATGTCTCGAATTAAACTATTTTCTTTTGTGTCAATCACTTTTGAAAATTCATCAAAAACAATAAACATTCCCGAAAAGGCCCTTTTTCGGAGCTCAACGTTTACCGCTTCATATATAGAGCAAATATCATCTTTTACCAAAGGATTAAACTCCAAACCACCAACGTTAATGCAATTATACAATTCCTTAAATTGCTTATAACTGATAGAATTGTAATTCTTTAACCCGATTTCTAAATCGCCAATATCAATCTTAAATTTTTTTATACATTGTTGACTGATCGTTCTATGTAATTGAGAATTAGATTTCCATTTTTCAAGTAATTGCAAACATACCGCAAAACTTGTTTTGGGAATTATATCCTGTAATCCTTCTCTCCGTAAAGCACTATCTAAACCCAGTCTAAATGATTGATCCAAATCATTGTATGTAGAATTGATTATTACTGGCATTAATTTCATATTTAAATCGCCATATTTTCGTATCATCCCAGCTAATTCTTCATCTATAATTTCTATTTTGTTAACTAAATCTAAATATGTTTTGCTATTTTTATCACAGCTAATAATATATAAAAGAACCAATATTAAAAAGGATTTTCCTTTCCCATAAGGGCCAACTAAATTAGTTGCTCTATCACCATTCTGACTCATAATATTACCTAAATAGATCTTTAGAAGATCACAAATATCGCTAGTCGGAATATATTCGTTTATCTTAACTTCATTATTTAAGTCCAGACCTATATTAACGGATGTCTGAAAGTTTTTATTTATTCTAAAATTCTTATTGTACATTTTGACCACCAAAGTATCTTTCAAAAATATCACTTATAGATAATTTTTTTTCGATAGTAACTGTATTTAATCCCGCTGTTCTATTTATCGTTATCAATTGATTATTTCTCATTTCATCTAAATATTGAAAATATGCATCTTTCTTTAAGTTAAATACCAAACAAGGGCTCCCAAATTCACTCATAGAATCCTCAATATTAAAATCATTTTTACCGTACAATTCTTCTAATACGAAAAAAACTACTAAATAGGAAAGGTTTCTATAAACAGGACTAGTTCTAATATAATTATCTCCCTCTCTTTTAAGTAATTTTAAATGAGATAGCGGACAAATATAATTATCTTCTGGTGTAGCATTGCTCTCTTCACTAAAAAAGGATTTTAAGTACACGCTGTAATCATCAGAAATATACTTCAATTTAATATTCTTATCCTGAGAAGTAAAATATTCTTCAAGTTCATTAAGCATAATTTTTCTATCGAATTTACGATAATTTGTACGAGTCATTTTCCAAAAAATAGGATTGTAATATTGCTTGCTGACTAAATGATAATTAATTAAAAACCAAGTGAATTTATCTTCCAAATACTCATCATATTTTTTTATTAATTCCCCAAATTCAGTTAGTTTATATGTTTTGCTGTCAATAATATCGGCGGCTACAAGCCAAAATTTCAAGCTTTTAACCATATTTGATCCAATCCCCAAAATAGAAATTCCATTGTTTTTCACAAAAACATTGTTTTCTTCTATTTGTAATTCTCGAATAGCCTTGCCAAACCACCCTTCACGAATATAGAAAGATTCATTCTTTTTAAAATGATACTGATTTTTCATAGTTTATCCTTTCTTTTTTGTCCTAAGAACTTTCTTCATATAGCAACCACCTTCAAAATGTGTTACACATTCAAGGCATCCAACGCATTTATTTGAATCTATACTATATGAAATTGTTTTCTTGCTTACATTTCCAGGTTCATTATTTCTAACCTTCAAAGCATTATATTTACAAACGCTTTGACAATAACTGCAACCAATACAAGTTTGATACTTAGTTATTTGATTCTTTATCAAAGAATCCATGGATTTTCTCCTCGATAATCCAGGTAAATTCTTAATAATAGTCACTCTCAACTCCGTTGATCCTAATCTACCAGTAAGTTTTAACAGTGGCTGATGTGTTTTTCTGTCTAAAACATATACTTCATTAAGCCGTTTATTGCCGATATCCTTATTAATAATTCCGAAAGGTTTGAATAACACATACAGTTCATCCGAAATAGGTCTTGACAAGTCAAAATGAAGTGCGTTTTCCTCAAAAGCACAAGGCTTAAATGTTATTACAGCATTTTCACTATATTCAAGCCCGTTACCTCCTTGCCTAGCCTTCCATTTCCCCGTATTAATATATTCTTTCCAATCTTTCTTTCCAACCTTTTTGGCGAAAGTATATAGAATTTTATGAAAATTAACATATTCGTTGTTCATATAGATGGAAGACAAAAATTCAGACCATTCGCTATTATTAGGACAACACCAACAGCCAACTCTAGAAAAACCTTGCTTATAGGCGTCATTAAATGGTATATCGTTAGACAGTATGTATAGCCAAATATCAAAATTCATCCAATCTATAATGGGAGAAGAAGAGATTTGCTTAGCAATTTTCGAATTACTAGAATCACGATCATATTTGCTACGAGAAGCGGACTCAACTCGCCTAATACCCTGAAATGAAATTATTTGTTTTTTATTCCTATATAGTTGTTCTATTTTCCTCGTTATTGCACCGGTTTTAAATATCGTACAACACCATCTCATAACTCGGCTTGGAGGTCCAACTACACCACACAAATCGTTAAAGCTTTGGTCTTTATTCTTCGCCACTACTAGAGGAGTTGTTGGATATTTCAATTTGAATGCTTTAATATATTCTCCCGTAGATGGATATTCAAGTGTTGTATCTCCATAGATATGCATGATTTTTTCTGTACCTAATGCGCGCATAACTAAATGACTTGTTACCGTAGAATCTTTGCCCCCGCTAAAGGATACAAACATGGATGTTAAATCATATTTACCTTTTATTTTTCTAATATAGTTTAAGGCTTCATCAGTTATCTGATTCAGTCTATTTTTATTGCAATTAATAAACGCTTTTATGTGAGAATTATTCAAATCAGAATCTATAAATTTTCTATTTTCTTTTATATTTTCATTTAAAGAAATAATAACTTTCATCGGATCTGCTTTTGATAATTCTTTCAATGATACTCTTATTTTTTTTCCATCTACCCAGTATGTATTACTATTCGTTGACCATATACTTTTCCCTGCGAATGCCATAGGTTTTCCTAGAAGGGTTTCTATAAGAAGTCTTTCCTTCGAAAAGACAGGCCGTATATCCGAACCGATCTTCTTACATTCTTCACCACAATGAGGACAAACTGAATTAAATGTAGGCGAATTACACTTATCACAATAAAAAACTTCATGCCGCAATAAAGTAGTTCTCCTTCCGCATACAGGACAAACACTTGTCTCACAAATTAATCCATCACAATGTTCACATTTATATTCAATCATCATTTATACCTTGTCACTGTCTTCATTATTATAAACAAAAAACAGCCCTAATAGAATCACTGGTAGAATTTTAATATTTTTTAAAATTCCTCCAGTGCCATATTTATAGTATATCATATGGCAGGATATTAAACTCATTAAAATGTAACTATTCATGTGACAAGTTATGTATACGTATATAATTAAATTTTGAAAAATTAAATACCATTTTTATAAGTAGATGTTAGCGTTATAAACCTATAATATATTTTATTAGAATATAAATAGTTTTTAGTAAATAATATGTTTAATATTTTCATTATCAAACCATGATAACATGTTTTAACATTTAATAAGATATATAATTCATATTTCTACCTCTTCTGAGATAGATACCAAAAAATTACTAATTATACAACATGCGCATTCAATTCGATTGCGTGTGTTTTTTTATGCCCCCGCCTGTGAAGATCGTAGAGACTCTATAGAAAAA
>Ga0172378_10004621_pt1 | contig 12889 bp, 4 predicted proteins | sample GrowelOW332metaG_FD_119755 | JGI IMG/M metagenome (GOLD analysis project Ga0172378, IMG submission 119755) | Groundwater microbial communities from an aquifer near a municipal landfill in Southern Ontario, Canada - Pumphouse #3_1 metaG | ecosystem: Environmental > Aquatic > Deep subsurface >...
AAATACCCATAATAATCATCCTGATAAAAAGCGAAACACATTCCCTGCTGTTTCAGATTGCTGAGGCATTGAGCTCCTTTAGCTTTCTCTCTGGCTTTACTCAAGGCTGGTAGCAACATCGATGCGAGAATGGCAATAATCGCAATGACTACCAGCAATTCAATTAAAGTAAAGCGTTTGTTCATATTATCTCCTTTTCCCTTTCTGAAAAACAGACCTTCAGATTCAGCAGCAAGAGCTGGGTGCAGAAAACTTATCGTCGGCAGCAACAAAAACTCTATTATTAAGATACCGTTAAAGTACTTTACTGATAGATTTGGCAATTGCAAGCTTGAAATAAAAAAAGATTTCCTCTCACAAAACCTGTCAGTTAATATTCCTACTACCGGACGGACTCAACGGAATGGCCGAAAGACGGGGACGGGAGGGGGCTGGGACTCCGCAGAGTAAATCATGAGCTACAAACGTAAATGTCTCCAAAAAACCTTTTTTTGCAGTCCGTCTGCTTACGGCTGAACCGGATGTCGGTTTATGGACAGGTCATCCACAGTCGCATCCTGGGCATGGAAAGCGATACTAACGTATTCATTTGCAGGAATGGTGTAAGTAAAAGTGCAGAACTGATCTTCATGGGTCAGTTCAAAGGCCTTATGACGATCGGTTTTTACAAAACCACGCCGGGTATACTGCCCATTTTGTGGTTTTTCCAGCGGCAGGTCGGCATAACGATAAAACAGGACTTCCAGTTTTCCTTGTCCGCGAGCCCTGAAATTAAGGGCAAGAGGTTGCTCGTAGAGTTGCGCTTTCAGGGCCAGGCTTTGATATAAGCGCCCATTGACAATATGAGCCGCATAGCCGGACGGTACTTTCACCGGAAAGGCAGTCGGTTTGCCATTCAGGTCGGAACTCCAGTCATTGATCGCATTTTCCGAGACTTCATCAAAGGTGATGTTTTTCAACAGCGGCGCCCCGAAAACAGCGGTTCGGTAATTGCTCGAAACATGGTAATCTTCCCCATCAATGGTGTATCCCGCATTTTCGGGACCGCGCCGATTCCTGGCAAAATGGATTTTCCAAGTGGTTCCATCTTGGATTGGTCCCAGTTCTTTAGTTGGAATAGCGACTTCGATTCGATACGCTTTCTCCTCCAACGTGCTCATGGCTTTCAAGCCTTTAAAATTAAATTTCTTATCAATTGGAAGATTTTTGGAATCAAAGGTCACGCCCTGGGTATTGACAATGACCTGATAATATTTCTCATCCGTATTCATCGGATACAGAAAAATTTCGCAGCTGTCATCGGCCCACAAGTCAGAGTCAGTCTCGGTTTTTGTTGCCAGCAATTTTCCCATTTCCGGTTCCTGGGCATGAAAAAGGAGGTAAAGATGATCCTGGTCAGCCAGCATGCCGACGGAAGTCGCCAGCTCATCAGGGATCTTTACCGGTTGAGGGTTTGTTGTGGTAAAAAATTCCGTGCTGTAACAAGCACGCAGCCACAGCGGATCGGAACCTTTACCATCCATCTTGACCGGTCGATCGATGATCGGAATATAAAATGTGCTGGAATATCGTTCTTTGAGTTTTTCATTCGGCTTAATCCAGAAGTCGCTGAGGTATTCACGATCCCGGGCAATGCGAAGCGTAAGCAAAGGGTTGTCTACCGCAATCGCCGAAGCCTCGTCCAGCCAGGCCAGCAATTTTTCTTTACTGCCAGGCTGATTCAGTAACAGAGCCGCTCGTGGATTGACATAAGGCCAGCCAACACACAATGGGGCGTTTTTCCAAAGGATGCGACGGAATTCATGATACTGTTTCATGATTGGATAGGCTTTGCCATAGTATTTCTCTTCAATTTCAGCAAGAATTGCGTTCGGATCCAGGCTGGTATCCCAAGTCAGTCTGGAAATCAAATACATCCATTGCCAGGTAGAAGGCATAAAGCGTTTACGGTTCTTAATCTGAACCGGGTCTTTCGCAACCGGAACGGAGTCCGGAAAAGGAGCTTCCGTCGAATAGCCCAGAAAACCCATTTTCCGGTATAATTTAAGGTCATGGGCGGTTTGTTCCTCCAATGGGCAATATTGAATTGGGGTGCAAGTATCATATTCCCGCATGATCAAGCGTAAACCGGTATCCTGCCAGCGCTTGATTCTGTTCATCGTCGCTACATTACGGGCGCAGTTGGGGTCATCGAGAAAATGTCCATAACAACGAGGATGGGTGCAATACTCTATCAGCAGCCGAGGATCGGGATTGTATTCGCTGAGAGGGACTTCATGATGCGAAGCATAGGACCAAACACTGATGGTGGCGTCAGGATATTCCGCATAAATTTTTTTCGAGATACTCGCCATCGAATTGTGAAAAAGCGTGGAAATGTCATTCTGGTATTTTTCCGTCTGATTCTGTTTCAGGCATTCACTGCATTCACACCAGCCGGAACCGTAATCTCCCATATCAAGCTGAAAAGTGGCATTTTCGACGCCCCAAGTTTTGAAAAAAAGTAGACCTTCCTGAACCACCAACTCTTGCAGCATGGGGTTGCTGATGCAATATTTGCCCATACCCTCCGGCGAAAGAACACGTTTGCCACCCTGCATGGCAAACATTTCCGGATTTTTTTCAAAGATTTGTTTTTTCAAGGCCATGTTGGGCCAGTGGAGGTTTCCGCTAAGAGCGATATCATAAAGACCATGTCCGCCGCTATGATGCCTCATAAATGGAGGAATCCGTTCGGAATTGTGCTCGCAAACTTTGCCAGTGCCCTGCAAGCGGACGCGGGCACACCATTCGACGCTGGTTTGCGGATAGTGACTCATGTAGGAACCGGTTTGAAAGAATGCCCGATAGATGAAGTCGGGCTCGCTGTAGTGATCCAAGCTGCTGATTGGGATTTGCTGCGGTTTTTGGGGGATGTATTCGCCATCATCTCCCTCGGTCGGAATCTTCAGCCAGCGGATGCCGATTTGATCTTCCAGAAAAGTGTAAACACCATATAGCTGTCCGGGGTCTTTTTGCCCGATGATATAGAGGGTTTTTCCCTGCAGTAGATGATAAAAACCCTGCGCATTTCGACTTTTCTGAAAACGAGCCGGAATTTTTTCCGGCAAGGAGTTGAAATCGGACAGCAGACCCAAGATGATCTGATTGCGAGCCGGATTAACATGAGTTGTGATCTTCAGTTTTACACCAGTCGCTTTTTCCAGATAAAGGGACAGCTCCCGGGCAGCCAACTGAGAACTGGGTGAAGCAGCTTCGGAAAGAACAATTTCGGGTAGATCCGCCGTACTTTGCGTAAGCAGTTCAAAAGCGTGAAGCTGCTGTCCGGCTCCCCACAAGACAAGAGAAAAAATAATTCTGGCAATTGTTCTAAAAAAAGTCATACAATACCTCGATGAAATTAATTTTCTGAGGAAGATCTTGACCGTACCGAGCGCTCTTTGAAAACAACCTAACAATAAACTATGATCAACATCAAATTTTACAAGTTCAGCGGGAATGATTACAGCTGAATTTTCAAGAAAATTTAACATCAGCTTGGGCTGATAGTTGTTTTTTGTCAAGTGGTGAACTTTCTTTACTTGTTATTGGCGAACAATTTGCGCAAATTCCGGAAGTTAGCATCTGCGATCATTTGCCCAAGTGCCGGGGTTGAAGTGACTGAAACGACGGGGGTTGCCTCATAGCCACCCCGCAGGAACGCCTCATACGTTGGAATATATCCGGCGGAATCATTGCAGAGTTCCGCAATAAAAGTATATTCGGCGGGAGACCATTTTTTGATTTCCAGACCCCATTCCACAAAGTATTCGCCCGGTGCTGCACAGATTGCTGCATCTCCGATGCGCAGCGTTTGTACTTCACGGGAGCTGTATCCGGAGTCCTCATAATTCGGAGCGAGCTCGATGAGGCGTTGTTCAAAGAAGTTAGGTTTTTCCTGTTCTTTGGCCTGCGCCAGGCGAAGTTGCAAAACGGGATCATGTTTGGGGAATTTTGGGACTTGCAGGATTTCGCTGCAAAGATCGGTTTTTTCACTGTGCGAAGGAAGTGCCTTTTCGCTCAGGCAAAGCGCTTTTCCAGCCAAGGCTCTGCCGATTTGCCCGGATTTCCAAAGCCCTTTCACGGGGTAGGGATTGTTCTGCCGATAGGGAACATGGTTGATATTTCCACAGGCCCCTTGAATATACAGGACGAACAGCTCCGGACCATAGACTTTCCTCAGCGTTTCCGTCATCACTGCTGGATAATCTGCTGAAATGCGATTGCCTCCGGTGACATCAATATGCAGAGAGTAATTGCAGAGAATCGCAAAGGGGGGGCTTTCAAGCGTTTTTTTGAAAACAATCGTCCCAAAAGTGGGGTCGATGGGACCGGCCGCTGCGAGCGTCTCGATGCTGTCCGAAATGCCGAACTGTTCTCTTCCATCAGCCAACCGGAAGCGACGGTTGAAGGCCAGACCTTCCTCCTTTTCGGCGCCCAAACAGCAGATGGCTTCCTGCTGCCTGGAATCCGCTTGTAGAGCCGCTTTGGCGATGCGTTCCGGCAATTCCCGGAGGTATTCTTCATTGCATCGAATCTGTCGCCCAAAGCGCAATTCCGGGCCGGTATGAGTATGGGTGGCACAAATCATGATCCGCTGCGCCGGAATATCACTGTTGCGACTGATGATTTCACGGGCTTTGCTGGAGATTTCTTCTGTCATGGTCAGCAAATCACAGACGATCAGGGCACATTTTTCTGAAGGAGGTCCGAGGACGATCGCTTTGGCCATCAGCGGAGAGATGATGCCGTCAGCAATTCTTTCCTGAAAATAACCGGCTAACGGGGTTCCGAGGGGAGGAGTCACATCCGATTCTGCAGTCCCAATCAGCATGGATCAAATTCCTTTTTCAAACAGAACAGCAACAACAGAAATGGCAAAGCAGGCAAAGATGCATGGCATAAAGCAGCACTTTAGGGGAATGGATCTTAGCAAATCCGTCCGAGGATGAGTGATGGATTCTCGCAAAAGGGGTCACTGAAAAATGAGCACGGCGGTTTCTTCTTTGGGAATGGCCAAACGGAGCAAAAGATTTTTGGCACTTTTTCCCAGAATGGTATGGGAAACCGAGACCGATAGTAGTTTTCTCAGGCCAGGTTCCAAGCGGACACTCAGAGTCGCTAAGATGGATTCGTTTTCGGATGGATTTTCGAGCAGGACGACCGTATGGTTTTTCTGGGAGCGGTAAGCAACCATCAGTCCATCACTAGCCTGGAGAGGCGAAGCGTCCAGTTTTGCCAGCAGAAGGGCGGCGGCATTATTGATTAGAGGACTGATGCTGTTGCGTCCATATCCGAGGCGGATATGCCGATCGACATTGACAAAGGTTGGCGGCAGATTGAAGAAGGCCGCATAGGCTTTGCCATTCTTTTTCAGAGTGAGAGCTGGAATTTCAGCCTGCAACAGCACACGGGCACCCCGTGTACGGTAGCTACCCTGGCATTTTTCATCGGAACAGAATTCACTTTGTCCCTCAAGAAAGCCTTTGCTGCCCTTCAGATGCTCCACCCGGGTGAATTTTCCGGTATCTGCAACCCCGAACAGATCTTCCAGGCCGGCAACATTTTCGCAGCCGACCAAATGAACCCCCCGTGCATGCAATTTTCGGATCGCGGCCAATTGCCTGTCGGGAACTCCCTTTAAGGGAGGCAGAAGCAAGGTATCCACATCCTTCTCTGTCAGTTTATCGATCGCAGATAAATCGGCCAGAAAACCCGCCGTGAGGTGTTTTTTCCGGGCTTCTTCATACAGGAAAGGAACATTTTCCGTTTTACTGGTTCGTACATCCAGGATCGCATCGCTGTAATTCTGAACGGCGACCACTCCGGAATCTGGGCATTTCCAGGATTCTTCACTCCAGCAAAAAGCCATGGAGCGCAGGGGGCGTTTCGGGGGTTCTTCACGGATCAGTTTGAACGCCTGAAGCAAACCTTCGAACTGATCGCGCCAGAAATCACAGGCCTGGAAACCGCAGTCCTGCCAGTATCGGAAGCCTTGTTCGCTGAAGACTGCCGCCGCCAGAGCGTATTCGAGGATTCTTCGCTTAATATAGACGCCCGGGGTGCGTCCACGCTGTCCATAAGGTGGATGGGCATAATTGACGGCTCCGTCCGGACAGCCCTGAATGGAACCCCCGGTGTAGATTTCGGGACAGAAGCGTTCGCCAGGCCGGGACAGCAAGCAGGACATCATATAGTAGGTGCTGCGTTCCAGGCCATAACGGCAGGCTCTGGGATAATCCTCCACTTGCCAGAAGCCCACCAGAGAGGCAGGCGACAGCGTCCGGTAGCGAGTTTGTTCCACCCCTTTATAATGGCTGGCATAAATCGGGGAAGGGCCATAATTTGCGGTTTGGATTTCAGGATTTATGGAAAGTACATTTTCAGTAAAGAACGTCTGATACATTTTAGGGGTTTTGCTGCGGAAGTGTTCCACCCATGTCGTCCAGTGATACTTCTCCAGCACGAGTAGATTCTTCAGATCAAGGCATTGATCCTTTGCGATTTCCGAGCGGATGGCTTTCAGGTCAAAACGTGAGTCGCCAGTTGCTATGGCGAATTCAAGGAAAAATTTCAGCAGTTTTCCCTGGTATCGACTAATCCAAGTGATTAGAGCGTCTTTGAATTCTTCGCCGCAATTGAGATAATCGCATTCCTTTACCAGATCGACGTTCTCAGCTATGGTGGGGTGATCGCAATTCCGCGTTCCCAGCCAGAGAAAATTTTTCCGCTGATAAGCTCGCACGGTCGGCATGACCTGATAATCGCGAGCCCATTTGGGCTGGAAGTTTGCGCAGGCGATGTAATGCCCGTCATCCACAGATTCGCCTCGCCAAGGGTCGAAAGAATCGGTTTCCAGGCCGCGGGTTTCAGATCGGCTGTTGTACAGAAAGGGAAGGCCTGAAAGCAGTGGTGGAGGCAGGGCGCCCGGAGTGGGGTCGATGACCTCAAACGCACAATAATCCACGACTTCAGGAAAACAGGGGTCACAGCTACGGCAACGCAGATGGTATACGCCGGGCCGCAATTTCGGCAACTGAAAATCAAAAATATTTTTCTGCAACTGTAGGAAACCGCAGGCCTCTACCTGCTTTCGGATTCTGGCACTCAGTTTTTTCAGAGGATTGAAAAAGACGTCCTCCAACAGAAATTCAGCTTTTTTGGGCAAGGCACCCAACCCAGTTAACTCGACGCTGAAATGAATCGCTTCCTCGTCCAAAAAATAATGGTTGTTTTCGGTAAAGCGGACGGCCTCGGCAAAGCGGGGGTCAGATTTCGGCAGGAGTTTGCGGATTTTCTTGTCCGGTTGGCTTCGGAAAACAATTTTTATCTGATGGTTTGTGAGTGCTTTTCCGGAGTACAGAGTGGTTCCATTTTCATCGAAGAGTGTTTCTCCCGGGATCAGTTTCTTGCTTCCCCGCACGGAGTTGTAAAATTCTTCCGCGCCGATAGCAAAAAGGAGGTTTTCGGAGGTTTTAGGGAAGCGGAGTATGCGTTTGATGGGCCAGGAAAATTTTGGAAAAAGGATACCATAAAAATATTCTGGGGCGAGTTCTTCGGTTACCGAGATGATCGTTCCATCATAGAGAGTAAACGGACGGGTTTCCCGGGGTCTGATGACTTTGAAATAGGGTCGGTCCAGAACGTCTTTCCGCATGCCATGGTAGTTGCCTTCTCCCAACGGAGTTTCCCGGACACCCCCATCAAGTGCCAGTTCCGCTTCGAGAAAAGTGCCGAAATCCCGGATCGTGCAATCGCAATACAGGGGATGGATGACCGGCTGTAAGGGCAGATTGACCCGAAAGGTCTTTTCTGAACGCGGTTTTTCAGCCTCATCAGAAAAAATCTCAAAAGCGCTTACATCCGCTTTGCAGAACATGATCCCCCGGGAAATGGCGATTCCTCCGCGGATCGGTTGGTTCTGGCTTTCAAACTGATAGGAAAATTCGCCCAGTTCCAGTCGGATTTTCTGCTCCTCGAAGCAGAGCCGGATTGGCAGTGGAGCATCGAACGCTTCGTCGGTGAGCTCGCTGTCCAAAGATTGCTGAAGGACAAAGCTGTTATCAATATTTTGTCCAAATTCGATTTTGCGAAATTGGCGAAATTTTTCGGCGCAGATACGGATGCATTCACCCTGGCGGCGATATTCATCGTAACGGAAAGTGATCATGAAATCATAGCGGTCGGTAGCATGGCTGGGGATTCGCCAATGGAATTTTACTTCCGCATTGCGACAGGGGCTGATGACCGGGAGAAATTTATCGCCTGGGGACAGCAGGGAAAAGACTCCATTGTTTATCTCCGTGGTGATCAATTCCATATCAGAGTTTTTTTCAATCCGCCAATTGGCTGGAAAATTACCCGAATGGACTTGGAAATCATCATGAAAAATCAGTTTCATTGTCTTGTTCTCTTTCTTTTTGCTGAAACACTGTTTCGGACGGGGACATGGCGTTCGTCTGTTGCTGTTTGTCCCGGTCATTGATATTGGGATGGTCTCATGAAATTCTAAATTTTTCTTTTCTGGTTCGCGAAAACAAAGATCAATGCACTATAATGGTTGCTGAAGAAAAAAACAATTGACTGGGGGCAGGAATTTCTGATCCGGAGCAATTTTCGGTAATGGGTTAGTTCGTGGTCAAAATAGCGAAGTTCTTGTCCTTCCATCTGACCAGAAATCCATGTAACCGTATCGGGTAGCGCAAAAACCACATGGATTTTGAGAGGTCGGCTGTTTGTGCGATTGCGCTGCCTGGCTGCGGGCGCTCCATATACCCCCCTTAGGTTAAGTTAGCGCATATAGGCGTCCTCGCTGGCTTTCCGGGGATTGAATTGCATCTTGTTTCAGAAAGGATATAATAAGGGTAAAATAAGATTGCTGCAACGCTGGCAGTTTTTCTGTGAGGCATTCTGGTATTTAACCTGATGCAGGTGTTTTTTAATCAGGAGAAGTGAAGATGTATGCATTCCGAGAAGATTTTCGGGTACATGATGAACGGAGCCGTTCATATCAGATTGAAGTCGAGGAAAATACAGCCTTGTCCTGTGGTCACGCCCGCATCAATGACGAAGGCCGATATCATGTTACTCTCAATGGAAACCGGCATTTTCTGAAGACTCCACGGCTCAGAAATTTTCGTCTGGAATTGCAGTTCGCTCTGACTGTCTATAAAATGGAATTTGGGGTTGGTTTTCTGATTTATTTCCGTTATGATCGCCTGCTCGGCATGGGGCAGGTCCTGAGAGTCTGGTGGGATCCTGAAAACCGCTTGCATCTGTTTTTAAATGATAATCTGCTATATCAGGCCAAGGAAACCGGTCTGCCAAACTTGACGGATTTAACCGCGGTCTTGGAACTGAATGAAAATACCTTGATGTTTTCCTTGCTCGGACAGCAGCAGGAGTTCCCCTGTCCGGATCTGCCGGGAAAGCCCGGGGAAGGGCAGATCGCTTTTGACACAGACTACTGCCCCGGTGGAACCATGCTGATGTCGGAAGTCTGTCTGCAAGCTCCAGAAACTCCAACAAAGACTAGGATCGGACAGCCCCTCCTTTTCCCGCTGAAAAAAGTACAGGGCTTCAGCGAAACTCTGCTGTACCAAGTGGATTTTTTTCGCTATGATAGTGGCGAAACCGAATTGGAATGCACGCTTTCAGGAGGAATTCAGCAACGCGGAAGCCGCCTGCAGTCCGGTGGCAAGGAATGGGGCTATGAAGTCAATTTCCTGTTTTCACCCTATCTGAGAATCGAAACGGAAGACCCGGAACACAGGGAATTCTACAATTTTTATTTCGCTAATGGAGAAATTCGTCTACACGACCCGGAAGCAAAACCGATCTTTGGCTATCAGACGGAATGGCCCCTGAAAAAAACCTTGATATTTCCCCATTTTCCTGAAAAGTTCACCTTGGCAGCCGGCTATCAGCGGGCTTTTATGCGGCCTTGGTGTTATGCAGAACATGGGCCTTATGAGCAGATTCGGGATCAGGATAATGAATTCCTTTATGAAGGCAGTTCCCTGCGTGGCTCTGCGGCAGTTATTCAGGCGTACAGTCCTGTGGACAAAAAACTTGTTTCCCTGATCCCCCGAGACATCCCGGAATATTCTCGGGCTTTGCGGCATGCCAGGGAACAACATTATTTTTTCACTTCGGAACAGGTCGTCTTTGAGCTGGAATTATTCTATCACCAAGCCGCTTATGAAGCGCAGGAATTTCAATTGGAACCCACCTTTACCGATGTCTATGGAGGAGCCTTGCCGAAAGGAACTCTGGATTTCATTGCGACTGGCAAGCGCAATAGTCCAGGCGGCTTTGTCGCCCGCACTTATCGCATCCAGCTTCACGAAAATCCCGGCAATGGAGTGTATCATCTGCAAATCCAGTGGGCCGCCGGATGCATAAAACAGCCCCCCACGATCGTGATTTTCGAAGTTCTCTCGGAAGATCCGGAGGCACTCTGTCCGCCTCTGGCCTCCCGCCTCCCGGTGATGATTTCTATGCCGAATGAACTCAAATACATCGAGTCGGATGCGTTTGATCCCTATAGCGAAGTGGGCGGCTTTGCTCATTATTACAGTGCTGCTACCCGCTATGCGGTTCCAGCTCTGGCAGTGGAACTCTGGAAGCTGCTTTCATTGTATCGACGCAAATGGATGCTGATGCTGACCGAACGAAACAGCGGCGATCGGGATATCGATTCTCCCCGGAATGCCGAATTGCTCAAAAAGGCCGATTATGTGGATTGCCATGATCTTTATTATTCCGGGCGCTATGATTTGTTCAACAAGGGCTTTTACAAAAAAGCCCAGCTCGGACTTCTTCGGGAGTTTGTGGCAACCAGCCCGGATCCCTTCAAAGTTTTGGATGTAAAGAAAATTGAGGAAATCGAGGATGCCGGATTGTCGTTCCCGGATGAACTTTATAACGATCTGGTGGAGACAGCCTGGCAGCCCTGGTGTGATTTTTTTGCTGCTAGAATTGAAGTAGCCGTTCAGGCGTATGTCGATCGCATACTAGCCCATAATCCACGATTAGCCAGGGCTTCCTATGGACCGGTGCCCATTTATACATCCCATTATAAATCCGCTTACACCCTGAAATACAGTGGGTATCCGATTGAAAAGGATCTCCGGGTGAGAGAAAATGGGAGTTTCTGGTTTCTGGAAGAATACCACTATTCCTGCGATTATCCCCTGACCCGGGCGGCGTATTTTGTTAGTAGCTACGATTTGTATTATGATTACGGACGGCGTATCTATCCGGAAATCTATTATTCCGGTCATACCGGTTGCAATGACGGCGCTGTCTTTCAGGCTCATCCTCCGTTCGGAATTTATACGGTTCCGCCGGAACATCAGCGGCGTATCGTCTACCAATTTACCTATGGTTCACCCTGCTTTAAAAACGCAACCTTTCAATATTGGACAGATTATGGTTTCCATGTGCGCACTCCAGACCCGGGATCGATGAAGGAGTTTGTCTATGCTTGGGGTAAGCTGATTCATAATGAACCGGATACCCCTTTGAAAGCCCCTTTCCTGATCACTGATTTTGAACAATTCAACCGGCATGGTGATTATCAAGAAACCGAATACTCTTTTAATGTCCGGGATCAGTATATCTTGAAAGATGTTTGCAATACAGCGGAAGAAGCCCTTGGCTGGAGTTATGAGCTCCTCTGTACCCTTGGCTACAATACGCCGGTGCTGAGCAAACTGGAAGAGCTGGATGCTATTGGCATCGAACAGGCGGAGTTTCTTGTTCTGCCGCCGATTGTCAAAAGTACACCTGCAGAATTTATTGCCGCAATTCGGCGAGCGCATCAGCGCGGTCTGAATCTGCTTTGTTTTGAAGAAGTTTTCGGGCTGGAAGATCTCTTCGGAGTGCAGGAACGCGCCGCTGGCGAGGTGCCGGTACGGGAACTTCCTGACGAGGTTTTCAGCCACCGGAAGGCGCTGGCGAAATATGAAAATACAGATGCCGAAGTGCTCCTTTGGGGAGCCGCAGAACCTGGCGGCAAACGCAATATTCCCGTCGCTCTGCTGAAAAACACGCCGTATGGAAGAACGGCGTTCTTTAATTTGCCGCCAACAACCGTGAAACGGGAATCCTTCCGCCAGAAATACAGTCATGGTCAGGATACTTTGAGCCAGCAGATCAAACGGACTGCCCGGAAGCTGTACCGGGAATTGTCAGGCGGACCGGACGTCTGGGCAGAACGAGGGGCTATCAGCGCCTGCAAAGCCGGAAACGGAGCGATTATCGTGACCCTTTCTGAGGATTCTCCGATTTACGGCGATACTACCAGCTATCCGGTTTCCTTCCGGTTCCAAATTCGGGCAGCTGGCATCGGACGGCGTCGGATTTTCTCGGATGCTCCGTATTCAGTGGTATCCTGCGAGCTGGATTACCTGGTGATTCGTACCACAACCGGAAAAGATACGGCTCTCTTTTTCAAATTTACCGAGCAGTAAGCCTGATTCCCGTCCGGCAGTCGCTGACTCGGAGTGCATTTCGATGCCAGGGTTAGCGCAGGGGTTATTGCACAAAGAGGGCAGCAATGATTTATTGCTGCCCAAGTTTCTTTTGGAATCGTCCTAATCCGTTTTCTTTTGCTACAGGCATCCCATAGCAATGGTAGAATTCGCATATGGACTACTACTATTTCCGCTAAGACTAACGCATAACAAGCCCCATCAAGAACGCAGACGGGATATGGAGCGCCGGCGTCCTCGCCCATCCGCGCTAACTTAACCTAAAAAAAATGAAGTTTTGAGCACATTCATTACATAACAATAGTCGATTTGCATGGTTATCCCAAAAAGCGTATTCTGTTCTATTTGCTAGC
>Ga0172378_10004623_pt1 | contig 12888 bp, 10 predicted proteins | sample GrowelOW332metaG_FD_119755 | JGI IMG/M metagenome (GOLD analysis project Ga0172378, IMG submission 119755) | Groundwater microbial communities from an aquifer near a municipal landfill in Southern Ontario, Canada - Pumphouse #3_1 metaG | ecosystem: Environmental > Aquatic > Deep subsurface >...
ATACACATATAAAAAAGCGATATTATAGCATTTAGGTCATAATACCGCTTATATATTTCCCTTTAGTCAGAGACTAAGGTTACTTTCTGAAAGGCGGTTTTACAACTACTGCTTTAATCCCTTTCCCACGAATACTGATAAAGATTTCTGTTCCCAGTTCTGAATAAGCAGTCTGTACGTATCCCATGCCAATACCTATTTTACGAGTAGGCGACATAGTTCCGGAGGTTACTTCACCAATCTTTTCACCTTCTGCATTTATCAAGTCATATCCGTGACGAGGAATGCCCCGGTCTATCAATTCAAAGGCTACCAGTTTACGAGTAACGCCCTCTGTTTTTTGTTTTTCAAGGAATGCCCGGTTGGTAAATTCTTTACCTTCTACAAACTTGGTAATCCATCCCAATCCGGCTTCAATAGGAGAAGTAGAATCACTCAGATCATTTCCGTAAAGACAGAATCCCATTTCCAAACGCAACGTATCACGTGCACCCAAACCTATCGGTTTAATGCCAAACTTAGCTCCGGCATCAAAAATAGCGTTCCATATCCTCATCGCACAATCGGGATAGAAGTAAAGTTCAAAACCTCCTGCTCCGGTATATCCCGTATTAGATATGATCACATGCTCATTTCCGGCAAACTCACCTGTTGTAAAGGAATAGTATGGTATCTGGGAAAGATTAACGGAGGTCAACTCTTGCAGAACCTCCAAAGCCTTTGGACCCTGAACAGCCAGCTGTGCCATTTTATCGGAAGCATTTTCCAGCTCTGCACCAACAGTATTGTGACTTACGCACCAATTCCAATCCTTTTCAATGTTAGAGGCATTAACCACCAACAAGTATTTTTCCGGTTCATAGTAATACACCAACAAATCGTCTACAATACCACCTTCTTCATTTGGGAAACAAGTATATTGTGCTTTACCAATGGTGAGAGATGCCACGTTATTAGAAGTTACCTTCTGAAGGAAAGCAAGTGCATTAGGCCCTTTTACCCAGAATTCTCCCATGTGAGATACGTCAAACACCCCTACTCCGTTGCAAACGGTAAGGTGTTCATCAATAATTCCGGTGTATTCAATAGGCATATTATAGCCTGCAAATTCGTGCATCTTTGCACCTAAAGCAATGTGTTTATCTGTAAATGGTGTGTTTTTCATAATATTAGAATATATTGTTTTTACTTACTTGCTACTAACTCAGCAATCTTCACAATAACCCTTGTTGCTTTCTCCAATGATTGAACAGAAGCAAACTCAAAGCGACCGTGAAAATTTAATCCTCCGGCAAAGATGTTTGGACATGGCAAACCTTTGAATGAAAGTTGCGCCCCATCCGTTCCTCCACGAATGGCTTTTACCTTTGGCTCTACTCCCGCAGCCTTCATTGCAGCAAAAGCGGTATCAATAATATGCATGACCGGTTCTATTTTTTCACGCATATTATAATATTGATCCTTCATTTCAAGAGTTGCTGTTCCTTCACCAAATTCTGAGTTTATTTTGCGAACCAAACGCTCAACTTCTACCTTACGGTTTTCAAATTTGGCACGGTCATGGTCACGGATAATATAAGAAACAGTTGTTTGTTCGACAGTACCATTTACACCAATCAGGTGATAAAAGCCTTCATAACCTTCTGTTTGTTCAGGGCATTCCTGGCGTGGAAACATTGATATAAACTGATTGGCCACGCGAAGCGAGTTAATCATTTTATGCTTGGCATATCCGGGATGAACATTACGTCCTTTGAAAGTAATCTTTGCAGAAGCAGCATTGAAGTTCTCAAATTCCAGTTCGCCCAGCTCACCACCATCCATAGTGTAAGCCCATTCGCAGCCAAATTTCTCCACGTCAAACTTATGAGCCCCCTCACCAATTTCTTCATCGGGATTAAATCCGATACGAATCTTTCCGTGCTTAATTTCGGGATGCGCCTTTAAGTAAGCAATGGCAGTTATTATTTCTGCAATACCAGCCTTGTCATCTGCTCCAAGGAGTGTTTTACCATCAGTTACAATAAGGTCTTCCCCTTTGTGATCCAACAGTTCGGGAAATTGAGCCGGAGAAAGGATTACGTTATCTTCCTTGCAAAGAACGATGTCTTTTCCATCATATTTTTCTACTATACGGGGATTCACATTTTTTCCACTCATATCCGGACTTGTGTCCAAGTGGGCAATAAATCCGATGGTAGGCACTTTCTTGTCAATGTTAGCAGGAAGTGTAGCAAAAAGATAACCATGGTCATCTAAAGTAATCTCTTCCAATCCTAAAGTTTCCAATTCTGTTTTAAGATACTCTGCGAAAATCATCTGTCCCGGAGTACTTGGGGTAAGACCGGTTAACTCATCCGATTGGGTGTCAAAACTGACATATTTAAAAAAGCGTTCGACTAATGTCATATCTATAAATTTTTATGTTGTTTTTATACTGCTGGTAAAGGTAAAAAAAGAGCTACAAATTACAAAGTAATCCGCAGTTCTTTTTCATTTTTTAGTCAACAGCTTGTTTCCCTTTCACTTTTTAGCAGGCCATGCTAATAATATAGCCGTAACTATATTATTTTTGTGTGAATCCGAAAAACATCTTTTTAATACCCATTAAGTTTAAAATCTAACTATAGCAAAGCTTAAAAAAAAACTATTAGATACATTTCATTTTAGACCCGGGTCTCAGTTGTATTTTGATATATATCAAAAGGGTGATTAGATATATATCGAAGCATATGTTTGATATATATCTAAGCGGAAATAAAACTAATTAGATTTGTTAGTGTTTCGTTTCATTTTCTTTTTTCATCCTGTAGAAATCCTGTATGCCATTTAGTTGGCGGCGGGTAGAACGAGATGCCTCTTTAAGGAACTACTGACTGCTAAATATGCTTAAACAAAAAAAAAGAGCTACACTTATAAGAACTTTCTTTATCAATTAATGTTTTTAGTATAACAAAGATAAATAGTCATTTAATCGATTATCTTTGTATTGACAACTTTAATTTTTAAAAACAATGAAAATAGAAAAAATTGTAGCTAGAGAGATTCTCGATTCAAGAGGTAACCCAACTGTAGAAGTAGATGTATTATTAGAGTCTGGCATTGTAGGCAGAGCATCCGTTCCTTCCGGAGCATCAACTGGCGAGAATGAAGCAATAGAATTGCGTGATGGTGTGAAAGCCCGTTATGGAGGTAAAGGTGTACAAAAAGCTGTTGAAAATGTAAATAAAATAATTGCTCCGAAGCTTATCGGAAAATCTACACTAGACCAAAGAGGCATTGACAAAACAATGCTGGAGCTGGACGGAACAAAAACAAAGTCGAAACTTGGAGCAAACGCCATTTTAGGTGTATCACTAGCTGTGGCTAAAGCCGGAGCTGCATACCTGGATTTACCATTATACCAATATATTGGTGGAGTAAATGCTTATGTATTGCCTGTTCCAATGATGAATATCATAAATGGAGGCTCTCATTCCGATGCTCCTATTGCTTTCCAGGAATTTATGATTCGTCCTATAGGTGCTCCTTCTTTTAAAGAAGCATTACGGATGGGTGCTGAAGTTTTTCATGCATTAAAGAAAGTTCTTAAAGATCGCGGACTAAGTACTGCCGTGGGCGACGAAGGTGGATTTGCCCCAAAACTGGAAGGTACGGAAGATGCCCTTAACTCTATTCTTGCTGCTATTAAAGCAGCCGGATACACACCTGGAAAAGATATCACTATTGGTCTGGACTGTGCAGCTTCGGAATTCTATCACAATGGAATCTATGACTACACCAAGTTTGAAGGACCAAATGGTAAAAAAAGAACTTCCGAGGAACAAGCATTATACCTGGAAGAATTAATCAAGGGATTCCCTATCGATTCAATTGAAGATGGAATGAATGAAAACGACTGGGAAGGATGGGAATTACTAACTGAAAAAATTGGAGATAAATGTCAACTTGTAGGCGACGATTTATTTGTGACAAATGTAGACTTCCTTTCTAAAGGCATTGAAAGAGGTTGTGCAAACTCCATCTTAATTAAGGTAAACCAAATTGGTACACTGACTGAAACGCTGAATGCAATTGAAATGGCCCATCGCCATGGATACACAACGGTAACCTCACACCGTTCAGGTGAAACGGAAGATGCTACAATAGCAGATATTGCCGTAGCCACGAATTCCGGACAAATAAAAACAGGTTCATTAAGCCGTTCTGATCGTATGGCTAAATATAATCAGCTACTCCGTATAGAAGAGGAATTGGGAGATTTAGCTGTTTATGGGTATAAACGAGTGAAATGAAACATCTAAGGGATAACTAAAAAGAAATCCCCGAAACAAAAAACGCCTCAAAATCTTCTAAAAATTTTGAGGCGTTTATTTTTTCAGTTTATTGGATTATGTTCTCTTTATTATTGGGCAAAGATTCAAGGAACTTTTCTTTCCACAATTTCAATAGGTTTAAATCAGGAATCTCAATTTCGGTTCTCCGAAGAATTACCAATCCTTCTTTTTCCAAATTATTCAGATGCTTGGAAACCGACAACCGGGTTTCACCAATTATTAAAGCAAAATCTTCCATTTTAATTTTTAATAGCTTCCTGCCAAAAGGTCTTTCACAACGAGCCAGCAAGAAATCAATCATTTTTGTTTCCAAACACAAATAATTACTTTGCCATAGTTTATCGTGAAGCTGTTGTGCACGATTAGAAAGAATATTCCGGAGGTTCAAGCGAAAAATGTCATATCTATCAAGCTCCGATAGTATAAATGACTTATCTATGGATATCAAATCAACATCTGTTTCCGCCGTATAAGTGGAAAAGTAATTAGTGCAAATTCCGAATAGAGAGAAAAGTTCAATAAGATCAGGAGCCTCTTCATGTTCCTTCAGAACGAACTTATTATCCATGTCAGTAGATTCCAGCATTAATTCGCCTTTTAATAAAAAAGTAAGATTATTACAGGGATCTCCACTCCTTAAAATCACGCTTCCAGCCTTATATTTTTGAAAGTGCAGCTTCACTTTGCCAATGATCTTTGTGATTTCACCTTCACCTAATCCTTGAAAAAGAGGCATTTGCAGTAAAGTTTCATACATAGTTTCCATAACAACCTTTTTTGGTATTATAGTTAAAGTCAGCCTACTTTAAGTTCAATACAAATATATCGATTATATTTGATTATATTCATTTACACGTTCTGCTTTTTGTGTTTTTTATTGTTTCTTAAACATGCTTACTTTCTATAGCATGAATAGTTGTGTAATGCATAAATATTTAATATATTTGCACCAAAAAAAGGAGGAATTATGTTAACGGCTTTTGATTTTCAGGATATGATTAGTGCATTTATTGTACTATTTGCAGTTATAGATATAATTGGTTCTATTCCAATTATCATAAATCTCAGACAAAAAGGACGCGATGTTAATTCAGTTAAAGCAACTTTATACTCAGCAACTTTATTGGTAGGCTTTTTCTATGCCGGCAATCTATTGTTGAGCCTCTTTCGTGTAGATATTGAATCATTTGCAGTAGCTGGTGCGCTCATCATATTTCTTATGGCACTTGAAATGATTCTTGATGTGGAAATATTTAAAAACACAGGTCCCATCAAGGAAGCCACACTTGTGCCTCTTGTTTTTCCATTAATAGCAGGAGCAGCGGCATTTACAACCTTACTATCTCTTCGTGCAGAATATGCCAGCATTAATATTATGATTGCATTGGCACTCAATATGGTTTGGGTATATATTGTTTTAAGACTGACTAATAAAATAGAACATTTACTAGGTAAGGGGGGAATTTATGTTATCCGTAAATTCTTTGGAATCATATTATTGGCTATCTCTGTAAAATTATTCACAGCAAATATCACTAGCTTAATAGCATTTCTTCAAAAAGGTATTGAATAAAAAGATTGGCATTTTTTATAAAATTACACCATATAGGAAACGCTTTCGGAATAATAAACGAAAGCGTTTCTTCTTTTTATATGCTCACCCAAAACTATAAACCTTTCGGGCGAAAAGCAAAAATAAAGCAGCTTATCTATGCACACTTATTACAAGATTTACTATATTTGGGGACGAGAATTATTCATCTTGTAAAAAAAACAAATATTAAACCTTTTAAAAGCCAATATAACTATGAGTTATCTGCGATTTGACAAAACTCTCATGATTAATCTTGAAGAATCTTTACCAAGAGAGATTCTTCGGACAAACAAATCGGGAGCTTATCATTGTACAACGATAGTAGATTGCAACACAAGGAAATATCATGGATTGTTAGTGATTCCCGTCCCTGAGCTGGACGACGAGAATCATGTTCTGCTCTCGTCTTTGGATGAAACGATTATTCAACACGGTGCAGAATTTAACCTTGGTTTACACAAATATCAAGGAGACAATTACTGTCCAAAAGGGCACAAATATATCCGTGAATTCGATTGTGAGAAAATCCCTATCACCACCTACCGCGTTGGCGGAGTTATACTTACCAAAGAAAAAATCTTTGTCCATTATGAAAACAGGATATTGATTAAATACACATTAGTAGATGCGCACTCAGCAACTACTCTTCGTCTACGTCCACTTCTCGCTTTCAGAAGTGTACGTCAATATACTCATGAAAACCAACAAGCCAATCGAGAATATCAGGAAGTGGAAAATGGGATAAAGACCTGCATGTATCCGGGATATCCCGAATTATTCATGCAGTTTAATAAAGAAAATGAATTCCATTTTGAGTCTTACTGGTATAAAGGCATAGAATACACCAAAGAGCAAGAACGAGGATATGATTTTAATGAAGACTTGTATATTCCGGGATATTTTGAGATAAACATACAAAAAGGTGAAAGCATTATTTTCTCGGCAGGTATATCTGAAGCTTCCACTCTCAATATGATTGAAACATTCAATGAAGAGGCCGCCGACCGAGTGCCTCGTGATAGTTTTTACAATTGTCTGAAAAATTCCGCTCACCAGTTTCACAACAAACAGGAAGACAAACATTATATCTTAGCTGGCTATCCATGGTTTAAATGCAGAGCCAGAGATATGTTCATATCTCTGCCCGGACTTACACTTGCCGTTAATGAGATTTCTGAGTTTGAGTCCGTAATGGAAACTGCACAAGATGCCATACGAAACCACATCAATGACCGTCCGCTAAATTGTAAGATCTATGAAATTGAAGATCCGGATGTGTTACTTTGGGCAATATGGGCCTTGCAACAATACGCCAAAACAACTTCCCGTGAGCAATGCAAACAAAAATACGGTGAATTACTGAAAGAGATTATCGAGTTCATACGTAAAGGTAAGCATGAAAATCTATTCTTACATGATAATGGCTTATTATATACAAATGGTACAGATAAAGCCGTTACGTGGATGAATTCAACTGTAAACGGACGCCCTGTGACTCCACGAACCGGATATATTGTTGAAATCAATTCATTATGGTACAACGCCCTTCGCTATGTGGCCGACTTGCTTAGGGAAGGCGATAAAGCCGACTCATTCTTTGCAGACTCTCTTGATGAATTGGCTGCAACCACAGCCCAATCTTTTATTGAGATCTTCCGAAACGAGCATGGCTACCTGATGGATTATGTAAACGGACAGTCTATGGATTTTAGCGTACGCCCTAATATGATATTTACAGTTGCGTTTGATTACTCTCCACTTGACCGTGCACAAAAAAAGCAAATATTGGATGTTGTAACAAAAGAACTCCTCACTCCAAAAGGGCTTCGCACGCTAAGTCCTAAAAGCATCGGATATAATCCAAACTATGTAGGTCCGCAAATACAACGTGATTGCGCATACCATCAAGGAACAGCCTGGCCATGGTTAATGGGATTTTATATGGAGGCATATTTGCGAATCTATAAAATGAGCGGAGTTTCCTTTGTTGAGCGTCAGTTAATTGGTTTTGAAGAGGAAATGACTCAACATTGTATTGGTTCAATATCAGAACTATATGATGGAAATCCTCCTTTCAAGGGACGTGGAGCAGTATCATTTGCAATGAATGTAGCAGAAATTTTACGTATTCTGAAGCTACTTTCCAAGTATAATTTATAAGAGGAGGAAATAAGGATGAAAGTATTAATGTTTGGATGGGAATTCCCCCCTCATATATTAGGTGGTTTAGGAACAGCCAGCTACGGGCTGACAAAAGGCATGTCTACACAGGAAGATATGCAAATTACTTTTTGCATACCTAAACCCTGGGGAGATGAAGACCAGAGTTTTTTAAAAATCATAGGAATGAACAGCACTCCTATTGTATGGAAAGATGTAAACTGGGACTATGTCAATAGTTGCGTAGGCGGATATATGAACCCACAGGATTATTATGATTTACGTGACCATATTTATGCCGATTTTAACTACATGCACACTAATGATCTTGGTTGCGTTGAGTTTTCAGGCAAATATCCGGATAACTTGCAGGAAGAGATCAATAATTATTCTATTGTAGCCGGAGTTGTAGCACGCCAACAACAGTTCGATATTATTCACTCACATGATTGGCTAACCTACCCTGCAGGCATTCATGCCAAGCAAGTCTCAGGAAAACCTTTAGTTATCCATGTACATGCTACAGATTTTGACCGAAGCCGGGGTAATGTAAATCCCACAGTCTATTCCATTGAGAAAAACGGAATGGATCATGCCGATCATATTATGTGTGTAAGCGAGCTAACCCGTCAAACGGTTATTCATAAATATCATCAGGATCCAAGGAAAGTGTCTACCGTACACAATGCCGTATCTCCTTTATCCAAGGAAATTATGGATATTGAGCCAAAGAATGGTGCCAAAGAAAAGATTGTCACCTTTCTGGGAAGAATTACTATGCAAAAAGGACCTGAATACTTTGTAGAAGCAGCAGCAATGGTTCTTCACAAAACAAAAAATATCCGTTTTGTTATGGCCGGTAACGGAGATATGATGAACCAGATGATCCGGTTAGTAGCCGAACGGGGAATCGCAGACCGTTTTCATTTCCCCGGATTTATGAAAGGTAAACAGGTTTACGAAGTTCTCAAAGCAAGTGATGTTTACATCATGCCTTCCGTTTCGGAGCCTTTTGGTATCTCACCACTTGAAGCAATGCAGGTTAGTGTACCTACAATTATTTCCAAGCAATCCGGTTGTGCCGAGATTCTGAATAATTGCATCAAAACCGATTATTGGGATATACATGCTATGGCAGATGCTATTTATTCCATTTGCACTTATCCGGCTATGTACGAGCACTTAAAGATAGAAGGCAAAAAAGAAGTGGATGAAATAAAGTGGGAGAACGTAGGCTATAAAGTACGGTCTATTTACGATAGTGTTTTACAAAATTACAGATAATAAATAAAATTACAGATATGAAAACAATCTGCTTTTACTTTGAAATACACCAAATGTTTCATCTGAAGCGATATCGTTTCTTTGACATAGGATCCGATCACTATTATTATGACGATTATTCAAATGAAACAAAAATAAGTGACGTGGTTGAACGTTCTTATAAACCAGCTATCAGAACATTAATTGATATGGTCAGGAACTCCGACGGTGCATTTAAAGTTGCGCTGTCCTTGTCGGGGGTTGCTATGGAACAACTGGAAATGCATGCTCCTTGTGTTATTGACGACCTACACGAGTTAGCAGACACCGGATGTTGCGAATTTCTAGCTGAAACATATTCACACAGCCTGTCTTCGTTAATAGATGAAAAACGTTTCCGCGGTGAAGTAAAACGTCAATGTGAAAAGACCAAACAGCTATTTGGCAAGTCACCAAAAGTTTTTCGCAATACAAATCTTATTTATTCTGATGAAATAGGTAGCATGGTCTACAACATGGGATTTAAAGGAATATTGACGGAAGGTGCCAAACATATATTGGGATGGAAAAGCCCGCACTACGTTTACCATTGTAATCAAGCCCCGGACTTAAAAATTTTATTAAGAGATTTCAAACTATCAGATGATATAAGCCTTCGTTTTTCTAATTCTAACTGGAACGAATTCCCTTTATTTGCTGATAAATATATAAGCTGGATTGATGCTATGCCGCAAGAAGAAGAAGTTATTAACATCTTCATGAATCTAAATGCATTGGGAATTGAGCAACCCCTCTCCTCTAATATTCTGGAATTTCTAAAGGCTATTCCAGCGTGTGCAAAAGAAAAAGGGATTACATTCTCTACCCCAACAGAAGTTATTTCTAACTTAAAGTCAGTTTCTCCTATTGATGTACTATATCCAATTTCCTGGGCTGGCGAGGAAAGAGATGTTAGCACATGGTTAGGAAACGTCCTCCAACGAGAAGCCTTTAATAAGCTATACAGCGTTTCGGAACGAGTAAGACTTTGTCATGACAAAAAGATCAAGCAAGACTGGGATTATTTACAGACTAGCGACAATTTCCGGTTTATGTCAACCAAGCATTCAGGTATAAACATTGAGAGAGACATTTACGAATCACCGTATGATGCATTTACGAACTATATGAATATTTTAGGAGACTTCATTAATAGAGTAGATTCTCTTTATCCAGAAGATATTGATAGTGAAGAACTCAATTCTCTGCTTACAACCATAAAGAATCAAGGAAAAGAGATTGATACTTTGCATAATAAATTAGACAAATTAGAAGTTAAAGCAAAGACCACAAAGACAACCAAAAATACTAAAACAAGAGAGACTAAAGCAAAAAAGGCTTCCTCAGCTACAAAAGAATAAAGTAAGCAGCTATATAAAAAATAAAAGCAGTTCGGTTGAACTGCTTTTATTTTTTATATGATATCACCTATCCATTACAGATAGAAAAATATTATTTATATCTACTTCTTCAAACGACTATGTATTACCTCTAGTTTCAATTTATTATTCTCTCCACCCTTCAATTTTACATATCCTGGTTTCAGATCATGACGAATAGAGATCAAATTGCTGTTAGAATCAAAAGCTACTGAAACCGGAACAAGCACCATATCTTCTGTAAAGTTTTCCTGAATAGCTCCGCTAGCCTTCTTTTTCTCGGCAATACTAGTAGATATAAGACGAGTAATATTTGTAAAGGTGTACTGATTCGTGGTACTTGAATAAGCAGCCAGGAATGAAGTAATATTATTCGTAAGTAAATTATCTTCAAAGAACGTATTCAGATCTTTAGCTCTCACCATCAACAAATAATTTGGAGCAGACATACCAAACTTACTTTCTTCAGTTTTATTATAAGCATTAAAAGATAATTTCACAGAGTTCAATGTATCATTCTTCACAGAATCTGGTGAATTCCAAATTTCACCGATAGGCAATTTAACCTTGGTAAATAATCCAGCCGGAGACTTTATTAATGTATAATCACTTATCTTAGCCAAATCTTCGAGCGTTTTGTCATTTTTGAAACGATTTGCCTGAATTACCTCTTTTGTAGATCCAAATGTAGCTGTAGTAGTATAAGTTGAATCAATCGTTGTATATCCTGCTTGCTTTCTTTTAATAGGGAAATGGCCTAAAGAATCTGTAGCGTATACCTTAAATGAAATATTCAAATGCACCTGATCAACATAAAGAACAGTACCATCTCCATTATCGCATTTCACATAAATACCTTTGAAAGCCTTGGCAAATTCATCTTTAAAGTTTTTACCCTGAGCTTTTGAAGTCTGGAATAGTTTTATAAATCCATTCGCTTTATCCAAAGGAAAGTTCACGCCTACTGAAGGATAGAAAGTAGATCCCTTTCTAGTAGCCTCACTTATGGATAAATCAACCGCAGAATAAGCTTTTTTAGCAATTAACCCGTTTGTACTATCATAATACTGGGCTGGATCAATATTAGTATAATAGTTATTCTGATTTTGTTTCACCAATTCTTTATTCAGTTCATAGACACTTAATCGACAAACATTTAAAGAATCGCCAAAGTAGCTAGTATAATATAAATTTATACTGGCAGCAGTAGCTTCGTATTCTTTCTGGTCTGCTTTTGGATCTACAGGCACCATTCTGTCCAATGGAAATTCGAACTTATCCGTACAAGTTAACTGCGTGAGGAAATCAGCATCAAAGCTTCCAAATTCAGGATCGGTATACTTTCCTAAATAGCCCATGCTTGTTTTAGCGAAAACAGGTCCGGCAAGCATAGTTTCCGTACTTACGTCGAAAGTATGTGCGCCTAAAGCTATCTTATCACTGTCTGGCATCATGTCTAATCCCAAAGTGCCGGTGGTATCATCACAGGAAAAAAGAACAAAGGCAAGTAAGGATGCCCATAAATACTTTACTTTCATAACTATTATCGGTTAGTTTCTACTTTTCAGCTTCCCAGACTTTATCATAAAAATCATTGAAAGCATCGATATAATTGTCTGGCGATTGAAAATCAAGAACAGGAATATTCTTTCCCCGGGCATAATTCATAACCTCTTCATTCACTTTTTCACTGTTTTGAATAACTCCATCAGAATAATCAATGGCCAGTTTCATAAGTGCCGTATAATCTACTTCACCCTGAATAGAAGTCAGGTCCTCACCAGTTATATCCTTCAGCATCAGTTTAGAAATAAAGTCTTGCGGAAATTTATTCTTAAAATCATTTTCATATACAGAAAACACAATCTTAACATCACGAAATGACGGTTCATCTTTATACACCTTCTTGATATACAATGGCGCCAAAGCAGACATCCATCCGTGACAATGAATAATATCGGGACACCAACGGAGTTTCTTTACAGTTTCAATTACTCCCCGAGCATAAAAGATAGCTCTGCTATCATTATCTTCGTATTCCTGCCCATTTTCATCTACTTCTTGAAGCTTGTGCTGAAAATACTCATCATTATCTATAAAGTATACCTGCATTCTA
>Ga0172378_10004624_pt1 | contig 12887 bp, 11 predicted proteins | sample GrowelOW332metaG_FD_119755 | JGI IMG/M metagenome (GOLD analysis project Ga0172378, IMG submission 119755) | Groundwater microbial communities from an aquifer near a municipal landfill in Southern Ontario, Canada - Pumphouse #3_1 metaG | ecosystem: Environmental > Aquatic > Deep subsurface >...
CTTTAGGGGTTAGGGGTCATCATCTGTCAATATCCGGAATTACATAATCCATTGAACCACCAATACCAATAAAGTCGGAAATTTTTTCGCCGGCACAAATTAAAGGCATTGCCGAAACCAATGCCATTGAAGGCGAACGGAATTTCAAACGGTAAGGCGTTTTGTCGCCTCTGCTGTCAATAAAAATACCAAATTCACCTTTTGCCGCTTCTACGCGTTGATAGTATTCTCCTTCTGGTAATTTAATAATAGCTTTTGTTTTAGTACAAATATCCCCTTCAGGAATATTATCAATCAATTGTTCTATAATATGTAACGATTCTTCTATTTCGTCCAAACGATTCAAATAACGAGCATATGAATCACCTTCAGTGCGGATTATTTCTTTAAAATCTACTTTGTTGTATAATGAGTATGGATGATGTTTACGAATATCACACGACCAACCCGAAGCACGCCCGGCAGGTCCTGTAACGGCATAGGTAATGGCTTCTTCTTTTGTCATATTGCCAATGCCAATCATACGTCCCAATGCGATCACATTATGAGAGAAAAAGCGGTCATATTCTTTCAGCTTTTCACGCATGTAAGGGATAAATGCTTTTACATCTTTCTGAAAATCAGTATAAATATCAAACATAACACCACCAATCACATTTTGATTGATAATCAAACGTCCACCGCATGTTTTATCAAAAATATCCAGAATTACTTCCCGCTCACGCATTCCATAAATAAAAGCAGTAATAGCACCCAAATCGTTTGTCATTGCTGCCCATGCGAGCAAATGCGAATCGATACGGGTTAATTCGTCCATAATGGTACGTATATATTGAGCACGATCGGGGATTTCAATTTGAGCAGCATTTTCTACGCATAAACACAATCCATGACGATTGATGTTTGCCGAAAGATAATCAAGTCGATCGGTAAAATGCAGAATTTGAGGGTAAGTGAGACTTTCACTCAATTTTTCGATGCCCCGATGAATATATCCGCTGTGAACATCAATCTTTTTTACAATTTCGCCATCCAGTGCAGTGCGAAAATGCATAACACCGTGGGTTGAAGGGTGCTGAGGTCCAATATTTATAATATAATCGTCTTCCTCAAAAATATTGACCGTTTTTTCAACTAGTTTGCCATCAACTTCCATGATACAAGGAGCTGTATCAACTATTTCCTTACTTTCCAGTGATACCGGATTTAATTCAGGATTTGCATCATAATCTTTTCGCAATGGAAAACCAACCCAGTCGGAATTAAGGAAAAATCTGCGCATATCAGGATTGTTGATAAAACGAATCCCTAACATTCCATAAACTTCACGTTCGTTAAACTGAGCTGTTTCGTATAAATCAGTAATCGAATATAAAAGTGGATTTTCCCGGTCGGAAGTACCTGTTTTTATAACAATTTCTTTTGAAAGATCTTGAGATGACGAGAGTAAATAAATGACGCCCAATTTTTCTCCCCAATCCATTCCAATAAGCTTTACCAAAAAATCAAATGGTAACTCAGCATTTTGAAATAAAGTTTTTACCAACAAGTGAAGACTGTTTGGTTCAACTGTTACGGTAAGTTTTTGCTTTTCTTCTATCACTGCATCTTTTACAGTAGAAAGTATCAGCGTTTTAATTTTTTCCATAAGATTATCCCTACCCCTAAAGGGAGATTGGATTAGTATTTTAATAACCCCTGACCCTTAAAGGGGTACAGAATTACATTATATTATTGGTCTAAGTAATTAAATATTTTGGTACGAACTCTTTAATTCCCCTCTTTTCTCCCTCTCCTCGGGGAGAGGGTTGGGGTGAGGTGTTCACCGTTGTTTATTTCCCAAAAATTTTTCAACTTTAATTTTACGTTGCAATTGCATTAAGCCGTAAAATAACGATTCCGGACGAGGAGGACAGCCCGGAACGTAAACATCAACTGGAATTATTTGATCTACACCTTTAATTACATGATATGAATTGACAAATGGACCACCTGAAATAGCACAAGCACCCATTGCTAATACATATTTCGGTTCTGCCATTTGATCGTAAACACGCTTTATAAGTGGTGCCATTTTGTGAACCATTGTTCCGGCTACAATCATTAAATCGGCCTGACGTGGACTGTTGCGTGTTACTTCCATCCCAAAACGGGCAATATCGTGATGAGCTGCAGCAGCGGACATAAATTCAATACCACAACAACTAGTTGCAAAAATCAAAGGCCACACTGAGTTTGAACGACCCCAATTGATTAATTCATCAATTTTACTCAATACAACATTTACTCCACCCGCTTCCAGTTCTTTAATATAATTTTCAAGATATTCGTTGTCGTTGAAATCTTCTGTTGGAATATCTTTTATGTGTACATTTTTTAACTCCATTTCAAAACTCCTTTTTTCCATGCATAGGCAAGACCTAAACCAAGGATTATTATAAAAAATATGATGCTATACAATCCAGTATAGCCTAAATCCCGAACAACTGTGGACCAAGGAAACAAGAAAATGGTTTCAACATCAAACATCAAATACAAAATGGCATATAAATAATAACCTACTTTGAATTGCATCCATGAAGTTCCGTGAGTTGGAATTCCACACTCGTATGGTTCTCCCTTTTGAAGATTGAAAGATTTTGGAGCCAACCAAATGGCAATGCCCAAGCCAGCAACCACCAATACAATTCCGGCAATGAATACGTCCAGAAAGAGTGATAAATTGTTCATAAAAATGAATATAAAAAATTGTATAAAAAACGTTGCAAAGGAACTATTTTTTTTCTTATTAATGGAACGTTTTAACACTTAAATTCCGTAAACGTAAATATTGAAAATTACTACTTTTAGTGAATTTATTTTGTTGATATATAGTAGTATAAATTTTGTTCTGATTCAATATATATACATAAATTAGTATTATTATATATTTTTAGTTTTGTGAATTATCGTTTTATGCTTAAAATCCTCCCTTTTTAAAAATTTATATACTTACAAAAAAAAAATCGGAATTAACTAACTGTATAAATATGCGTTTTTAACTATGGTTTATTTCTAAAATGTTTATTGGACACTAATAATAAAAGATATAAAAACTGGGGATTTTGTTTACAATAGTTCGATTTAAAATATCAAATTTCACCTACCTATTCGGTAAGCAGATGCGAAGAAAACTGTAAAGTTTTCACTACCGATAAATCGGCATGTTTTATTTGTGTCCAATATTTTAAAACGTAGATATTTGGTAGGTTCTACTCTCTTCCTGAATGGACTCATGAATTATTCTTAAAGTAAACAAATTAAAATATCTATCGATATTCATTTTTACATAGTTTCATGATCTTTTAAGCTCGAAGGAAAGAAAAATTAAAGGATTTCTTTATAGGGTTCAGTATGAATGTTTGTAATGGTTTTTTCTCCAAATCTATTTCGGAGTTTTTGTTCGAGTTCGGTTGCAATATCATGCGAAAGAACAAACTCAATATTTTTATTTAATTTTATATGAATATCTATTGCGTAGATATTACCGATTTTTCTTGTCTTCAGGTTGTGGTAAGCCAAAATTTCCTTGTTCGATTCAACTATTTTGATAATTTCATTTTCGGTTTCAATGGGTAATGATTTTTCCAATAGTTCGTTAAAAGTAGGGATTCCCAATTCAATAGCTACCTTAATAATGAAAATGCTGACAACGATTCCGGCAATTGGATCTAAAATTCTCCAATGTTCTCCTAAAAACATTGCCCCAGAAATACCTAAGGCCGTTCCAATAGATGAAAATGCATCCGACCGATGATGCCAACCATTGGCGATTACAGCCTGACTGTTTATCTTTTCGCCCACCCTTTTTGTGTACCAAAACAAACCTTCTTTTATTACAATTGATATCAGTGCGGCAATTAATGCAATGAAGGTAGGTTGTTCAATAATCTCCCCTTTTAGTACATCAATAACCTTATTTCCACCGTTCCATAATATGCCCAACCCCACAATTAATAATGCAAAACTGATAAGAAAAGTGGCAAAGGTTTCGTATTTACCGTGACCGTACTGATGATCCTTATCTCTTTCTTTGCCTGATACACCAATGAATATAATCACAATCACATCCGTGACAAAATCAGATAATGAGTGTACACCATCAGCTATCATTGCTGTACTCTTGCCCATAACTCCGGCAAATAATTTAAATGTAGTCAAAAGCAAATTAAAGAAAAACCCAATCCAGGTTACTTTCCGGGCTGTATTAATTCTATCCATGTGTTCAATTTTTAGACTAATTGTTTTGGTACAAAAATAATGACTATAAACTTGATAATGTTTAATTTGAGGATCTATTTATTTCAGATTCATTAATTTAAAAGGATTCTGAATAAAATGTTAGGATATTAACAACATTTTTTAAGGGAACAATCTTCGTCGCTGGTTTCAAATTCGATTGTAGCATGTTGTATCCCTTTTTCAAGAAGTGACCGACGAATGTTGTTTTTTATTTTGGCAATATCTTCAAGTGAGTTGTTGTTGTTATTATTGTTCAAAACGATATGCACAGTTAGGATATTATATTCACCATCTATCGACCAAATATGCAAATCATGTATGCCGGCAATGTCATTATTTTTTTTCAAAAAATCAGAAATTTCTGTGATATTAAGTTCATCCGGAATCCCCTGGAGAATAATGTGAAGCGTTTGACGAACATTTTTATAAACATTAACCAACACAAATATTGATATTCCAACTGACATAAGTGGGTCAAGTACAGGTATATCAAAGAAATACATAAGAATAGAACCAATCAAAATGGCAGCCCAACCTAACACATCTTCGAGTAAGTGTAGGGATACAACTTTTTCATTTAAACTTTTCCCTTTTTTTAGGCGGAAAACAGCAGCACCATTTACTAGAACTCCAATGATTGCTAAAAAAAACATTCCTTCTGCCGATGTTTTTTCGGGATGAAAAATACGTGGAATAGCTTCAGAGAGTACAAAAATACTTCCAACTACTAATACAATGGAATTTATAATTGCTCCTAGCAATGAAAAGCGTTTATATCCATAAGAATAGGTTTTACTACTTCCTCTCTTGGCTACTTTTTGGAAATACCAAGCCAATCCAAGCGAAAGACTATCGCCAAAATCATGCACTGCATCGGATAAAATAGCGATACTGTTAGTGAAAAATCCACCAAAAATTTCCAAAATAGTAAAGCCTAAATTCAGAAAAAAAGCAACTTTTATATTCTTTACGTCCGAATGGTCGTGGTGATGATGATCGTGAGCCATGTTTTGTTTTATTTATCAAACAATTTATAAAATAAACTGTTCTTAGAATTTGTGTTTTTAAGTTTAAAATCGAAATTTACTTTTCAAAAATAGTATACCAAGTTTATTTAAACCACTCTTTCATCTCAATGTCATACCCAACACCCTGCATAAAGTTGTAAGTGGCAAGATTGAGCCCTTTTCCATAGTAATCAAGGTCAATTTCGTATTTCGTGGAAAAAGGAATTTCGTTATTGGCAAAATTTCCTAAAGGAACTTCAATATGTTTTGCTCCATAAATCTCTGGTTGAATGCCCGACGGACTATGAATAGTCATAGCGTAACGATGCCAAAAGGCAGATTGAATCCACCCTTTTTCGAAGAAATTACGTACCACTTCCAGTGAATCAATTGTTTCTTTTGCAGTTTCTGTAGGAAATCCATACATTAAATAGGCGTGAGTCATAATGCCTGCATCTGTGAAATTTTTCATGCTTTCGCCGGCTGTTTCTATAGTAATGCCCTTGTTTATCAATTTCAAAATGCGTGGAGAAGCCACTTCCATACCTCCTGAAATTGCAATACAGCCGGATTTTGCCATTAAATAACAAAGTTCAGGTGTATATGACTTTTCGAATCGCACATTCGTCCAATAACTTACAACAAGTTTGCGTTTCAGAATTTCTTCGGAAAGTTTACGGAGTAAAGCGGGTGGTGCAGCTTCGTCTGTAAAATGAAAACCGGATTGTCCCGTTTGTTTCATGATTGTTTCCATACGGTCAACAATTTCTACGACCGAAGCCGCTTCATAATGTCCAATATAATCCAGCGAACCATCGCAAAATGCACATTTCCCCCAATAACAACCATGTGCCAGCATCATCTTATTCCAACGACCATTGCTCCAAAGGGCATGCATTGGATTTGGAAATTCTATTAAATTCAGAAAATTATTTTGCAATAGTCCATCATAATCAGGAGTTCCTGTTTGAGAAAAGGGTATATTTTCTTTACTGTCGAAATTTACTCTGACTATTTCATTGGCATCATTACGATACAAAGTTCTGATTAGTTCTCCGTTGGTTAATAATCGTAATAACGGTAATTCACCATCATCAAATGTCAGATAATCAATATACTTGAAAATTGTTGGATCAGTTATTTGACGTAACTCAGTATTGACATAACCTCCACCAAAAATTATTTTTATTTCAGGAAATTCTTTTTTCAAAAATTGTGAGCACCGTAATGCACTGTATAAATTTCCAGGGAATGGAACAGTAAAGGCCACAAATTCAGGTTGGTATTTTTTAATTCTATCACTGAAAATGTCGAGCATTAATTTATCAACCAATGATAAAGGTTTTTGTAATTCTTTTTCAAGAGGTTCAAATTCAGGTAATCGTAAACAAAGTGATTCCGCATAACGGATTAATTCAAAATGTGGATCGATATTATTCTGTATAAAATCGCACAAATCTTTTAAGTATAAAGTACATAAATGCGTAGCTCTGTCCTGATTACCAATAGTTCCAAAAGCCCATTCCAAATCATCTTCAGAAGGTGCACGTTTACTTTGCGGCCAGAAGTCCAATTGGCAGAAACGTTGTGCTAATGTGTAATCTTTACCCCCGAGGAATTTTATTACAGATTCGATATTATTGATATAAAAATCTGATTGTTGGAGAAAATTTCTTTGCTGTTTTGAAAGTTTTGGCAAGGAAGAAACAAGTTGAAAAATTTCTTCCAGTTTACTTTTTGTAAAGAGAGCATTTATTAACTCGATACTTAAATCCATTTGACAGGCTGCAATCTCGTTTTTTCGTAAAAATCCCATTAAATGTGCTGTTGCTGGGTAGGAAGTGTTAAGTTGAGTAAGTGGCGGAGTAACCAGAAGTATTTTCATTCAGAATTTATTTTTGACAAATTTACGAAAATAATTTTTTTGTAGCATCCGAACTACTAATTTTATTAATTTTGTGACAATATTAAAAAGGAGTAAAGAATTTATAATAAAATATGATTGGAACAATAGTAAATGCAGGTGCTGTAATTGCCGGAGGTATTGCCGGAATGCTGTTCAATAAAAGCATGCCCGAACGATTTAAAACCATTTATTTTCAGGCTATAGGGCTATTTACCATTGCAATTGGAATAAGTATGGTTTGGAATATGCAACATATTCTGATAGTAGTCAGTAGTTTGGCTGTTGGATCTCTTCTGGGTGAATGGTGGAATTTAGAAAAAGGTGTTGAAAGGCTGAGTGAATATTTGAAAAATAAACTCAGAATTGGAAGCGAAAAATTCTCGGAAGGACTCATCACAGCTTTTCTGTTGTATTGTGTAGGTTCAATGACAATACTTGGGGCTATTCAGGAAGGTACAGGTGGTTCATCCGATTTATTACTGACTAAATCTTTAATGGATGGATTCTCGTCCGTGATTTTGGCTTCAGCATTTGGTGTGGGAGTTGTTGTTTCAGCTGTTCCGTTGTTCCTTTTTCAAGGAGGATTGACATTGTTAGCCATGTATGCCGGTACATTTTTTACACCCGAAATAATTCTTGGGTTAACCAATGTAGGTGGAATTTTATTAATTGGTTTAGCTGTTAATATACTGGAAATTAAAAAGTTGAGGATAATGAATATGTTACCTTCACTTATTGTTGTGGCATTGTTATTATGGTGGTTTGCCTGATATCAAAAAGGATATGTAGGAATTTCCGAAAAAAATTCATAATTCGAATTTTCAGTATTAACTCTACAGCAATAATGTTCCAAGCCGTTACTTATCATAAAATAATCCACTTTTAATTTGGTGTTATACACTGCCACCTGATCAAAAGTCTGCTGAGTTATTGGAACATTCGGAGCTTTAAATTCAATTATCATTACGGGCTGTGCAAGTTCATTGTACAAAATAGCATCACATCTTTTTTTCATCCCGTTCATTGTTAGCTGTTTCTCTATGGCCAGATAAGCTGCTGGATATTTTTTTTCCTCCACAAGGAAACGTATAAAATGCTGCCTTACCCATTCTTCGGGAGTTAGCGAAACATAACGTTTTCGCTGAGCATCAAAAATGAAGAATTTTTCATTCTCTTTTTTTATCCGAAAATTATAGGGTGGAAGGTTGAGTTGCAACATTTTTTAGTATTTTTGTTTTCAGTATTTTCTGAATGAAAGTCTCATTTGAAGATTGAGATGCGAAATTACAAAAAACATATTTAATTCTAATGTGTATGAAAACAAAAAAGGAAATTGTAGAAAACTGGTTACCACGATATACTAAACGTCCGTTAGAAGATTTTACCGATCATATTTTGCTTACCAATTTCAATAATTATATTGACTTATTTGCCGAATGGTTCAATGTGCCTGTATTAGGTAAAGACGGCAATATGCCGAACGCTTCTGCAAATGGGATCACCATAATAAATTTTGGAATGGGAAGTCCGAATGCTGCCATTATTATGGATATTCTGTCTGCCATTCATCCAAAGGCAGTTTTATTTCTGGGAAAATGTGGCGGATTGAAAGATAAAAACAGTCTGGGAGATTATATTTTACCAAGTGCGGCCATTCGTGGCGAAGGTACTTCCAATGATTATTTTCCACCTGAAATCCCTGCATTACCTGCTTTTAGTTTGCAACGTGCAGTTTCATCCAATATTCGTGATTTTGGAAAAGATTACTGGACAGGTACAGTTTATACAACAAACCGTAGAGTTTGGGAACATGACGAAAAGTTCAAAGATTATTTACGAATGTCCCGCGCCATTGCTATTGATATGGAAACTGCAACACTTTTCACAGCTGGCTTTTACAATAGCATACCCATCGGTGCATTACTGCTTGTTTCCGATATGCCATTGAATGAAGATGGCATAAAAACAGCAGAAAGTGACAAAAAAGTAACTGCTAGTTTTGTTGAAGAACATATTAAAATCGGTGTTAAATCACTTTCATCATTGATTAATAATAGTAAAACGGTTAAACATTTACGGTTCGAATAGACCCCTAAATCCCCTAAAGGGGACTTTATAATATGGCAAAGCAGGAAGCAATTTCATACGTTCAGATTTTATCGGATTTAAAACAAAAAAAATACGCACCAGTGTATTTTTTAATGGGAGAAGAACCATATTATATTGATGTAATTTCCGATTATATTCAAAATAATGTGTTGGACGATGGCGAAAAAGAGTTTGATCAAACAATAGTTTATGGAAAAGATGTTGATATTCAAACGGTAATAAATGCAGCTAAGCGTTATCCAATGATGGCAACACATCAGGTGTTGATTGTAAAGGAAGCACAATTAATAAAATCATGGGATGATATTACTTTTTATCTTCAAAAACCATTAAAATCAACAATTCTTGTTTTTTGCTACAAATACGGTACACCGGATAAGCGGAAAAAATGGGTGTTGGATATTAAAAAGGAAGGGGTGATTTTTGAATCCACTAAACTTCGTGATTATGAAATTGCTTCCTGGATTACAAATTACTGTAAATCTAAAAATGTAAGCATTGAAGATAAGGCTGTAGCTATGCTTTCCGAATTTTTGGGTACTGACTTGAGCAAACTTGTAAACGAACTTGAAAAGCTGATTATTACTAAGTCGGCAAGTTCTACCCGAATAACACCTGAGTTGGTAGAAAAAAATATTGGTATCAGTAAAGATTTTAATGTTTTTGAATTACAAGCAGCATTAGTTGCTAAAGATGTCTTAAAAGCTAACCGAATTATTCGATATTTTGCCGATAATAAAAAAGCAAATCCTATGGTTTTGGTGCTTTCTCAACTATTTAAATTCTTCAGCGATTTAATGATTTATCATTATTTGTCCGATAAAAGTCCTGCTGCTGTTGCAGCCGAATTAAAAATAAACCCCTATTTTGTAAAAGATTATCAAAAAGCTTCACAAGCATTCGGAGCTTGGAAAACGATGAATATCATTTCTTCTATTCGTGAAACAGATGCCCGATACAAAGGTATTGATAGCAATGGTGTGGATGAAGGTGAATTGATGAAGGAATTGATATTTAAGATTTTACATTAATTATTTAAGGTATTAAACTTTTATAATATTAAATCTGTAAATGGGTTTGAAATGAAAGATTTTAAAGTAAAAGCTACCATTAATGCAAACGGTTTAGAAGTAGCTGTTATTTCTAATGCAAACGAAAATGATTATATTTCGTTGACAGACATTGCAAAGTTTAAAAGTGATGATCCAAACGATGTTATAAAGAACTGGATGAGAGGAAAAGATGTCATTGAGTTTTTAGGTTTGTGGGAAAAATTAAATAATCCGGATTTTAAACCCGTCGAATTCGACGGGTTTAAAAATGAAGCCGGTGCCAATGCATTCACACTTTCGCCACAAAAATGGATAAATACAACCAATGCAATCGGTATTATATCAAAATCGGGTAGATATGGCGGAACTTATGCTCACAAGGACATTGCATTTGAGTTTGCATCGTGGGTTTCGCCCGAATTCAAACTTTATATTATCAAAGATTATCAACGGCTTAAATCAGATGAAAACAGTCGTTTGTCTCTTGGTTGGAACTTAAACCGTGAACTAACAAAAATTAATTATCGTATTCATACAGATGCTATAAAGGAAAATTTGATTCCTGAAAATATGTCAATTAAAACACAAAGCTTTGTATATGCAAATGAGGCGGATATACTAAATGTGGCTCTTTTTGGAAAAACAGCAAAGCAATGGCGAGATCAAAACCCAGATAAAGCAGGGAATATTAGAGATTATGCAACATATCACCAACTCATTGTACTTGTAAATATGGAAAGTATGAATGCGGAACTAATCAAATTAAACATATCTCAAAACGAAAGAATGTTACAGCTCAATAAAATGGCTATTGAACAACTCAGCACTTTGTTTAAATTTAATACAAAAATATCAAATACTTGAAATACAATTGAATATAATCTTATGTCATCAAATCTTTCTCTATTTATAAAATTAATTTCCACTTCCCTTCAACTCTCCGAAAAACAAGTACGTAATGCTATCCAACTTTTTGAAGAAGGTGCAACTATCCCATTTATAAGTCGTTACCGTAAGGAAATGACCGAAGGAATGGATGAAGTTCAACTGGGTGATACAAAAGATCAATACGATAAACTCTGCGAATTAGCAAAACGTAAACTGGCTATTCTGAAATCGATAGAAGAACAGGAAAAACTCACAGATGAACTGAAAGCCAGAATTGATAATTGCTGGAACATTACCGAACTGGAAGATATTTACCTGCCCTACAAACCCAAACGTAGAACTAAAGCCGAAATTGCCCGTGAAAAGGGATTAGAACCTCTGGCAAAAATGTTGATGTCTCAACATTCAAATGATGTTAGCCGAATAGCTCAACCATTTGTAAATGATAAAGTTGAAAGTGTTGACGATGCCTTGGCCGGATCACGCGATATTATTGCAGAATGGGTGAGCGAAAGTGAAGCAGCCCGAAATTCAATTCGTTTGATTTTTGCACGGGAGGCCATTATTTCTTCAAAATTAATTAAAGGAAAAGAGGAAGAAGCTCAGAAGTACAGAGATTATTTTGATATGAGCGAGAAACTGGTAAAATGTTCATCTCACCGCTTATTAGCAATGCGTCGTGGAGAAACCGAAGGATTTTTACGGGTCAATATTTCGCCAGAAGATGATCATTGTCTCGAAAAGTTGGATCGGATTTTTGTAAAAGGAGAATCAGAATCAGCGGAGCAAGTGGCCGATGCCGTGAATGATGCTTATAAACGATTGCTGAAACCGAGTATTGAAACTGAATTTGCAGCCGAAAGTAAGGCAAAAGCCGATACAGAAGCTATTCGGGTTTTTGCCGAAAACCTTCGTCAGCTTTTATTGTCACCTCCTTTGGGGCAAAAAAGGGTGTTGGGTATCGATCCCGGTTTTCGAACAGGTTGCAAAGTGGTTTGTTTGGATGCTCAGGGGAATTTATTGCACAACGAAACCATTTATCCTCATCCTCCGGTAAATGAACAGGCACAAGCTATGCGCAAAGTGCAGAAAATGGTTGAAGCTTATGATATTCAGGCTGTTGCTATAGGAAATGGAACAGCCGGTCGTGAAACGGAAAAATTTATACAAAATACGCGTTTCGACCGTGAAGTGAAACTTTTTGTGGTGAGTGAAAATGGTGCTTCTATTTATTCCGCATCAAAAACTGCCCGTGATGAATTTCCCGATTATGATGTAACGGTTCGTGGAGCAGTTTCGATAGGACGAAGATTAATGGATCCATTGGCTGAGTTGGTTAAAATTGATCCAAAATCTATTGGAGTTGGTCAGTATCAACACGATGTGAGTCAAACACAATTGAAAAAAGCCTTGGATCAGACCGTTGAAAATGCTGTCAATAGGGTAGGAGTGAACCTTAATACTGCTAGCAAACATTTATTGACTTATATTTCCGGACTTGGTCCTCAATTAGCTCAAAATATCGTTGATTTTAGAACTGAAAATGGTGCATTTATAAACAGAAAAAAATTGATGAAAGTACCGAAAATGGGTGCAAAAACCTTTGAACAATGTGCCGGATTTCTTCGTATTCCTGATGCTGAA
>Ga0172378_10004625_pt1 | contig 12887 bp, 12 predicted proteins | sample GrowelOW332metaG_FD_119755 | JGI IMG/M metagenome (GOLD analysis project Ga0172378, IMG submission 119755) | Groundwater microbial communities from an aquifer near a municipal landfill in Southern Ontario, Canada - Pumphouse #3_1 metaG | ecosystem: Environmental > Aquatic > Deep subsurface >...
TCGATCTGCTTGCCCAAAATATAGGCCTTGGTTTTGTTTTCCGATGAGTTCTCGATCATATACTTGGCCACCAGCTGCTCGTTGAAGGTGGAGGCCACTTCAGCTTCAAAGATGGTGTAGTCGTAGTGGAAGTAGGGATTGTTCTTTGCACTGTAGTAGCTGTGCATGGAGTGCCCGCCTTCATGGGCTACGGTGAACAGGTCACGAAGTACATCCTCCTTGTAGTTGAGCAGAATGTACGGCTTGGACGTATAGGTTCCGCTGCTGAAGGCTCCACTGCGCTTTCCTTTGTTCTCATAACGGTCGACCCAGCGCTCGGTTGTAAGCCCTGCCTTGATGGTCTTGACATATTCCTCGCCAAGGGGCTTGAGCGACTCACAGATGATGCTGACCGCCTGCTCATAACTCGTATGGGACTCTATGCCTTTGACCAAGGGAACATAGACATCGTAGTGGGCAAGCTTCTCCTGACCCAGCAACCGTGCCCGAAGTGCATAGTAACGGTGCAGGGCGGGGAAGGCCTCATGCACCGCCTTGATCAGGTTGTCGTATACAGACAAGGGTACCCTGTCACCGAAGAGAGCCATGCTCCGGCAGCTTTCATAACCGCGAGCCTTGCTGCGGAATATATCCTGCTTCACCTGGCCTTCGTAGAGTCTGGCGATGGCATGCTTGCTCTTCTCATATACTGCATAGAACTGTTTGTACGCCCTCTTCCTCAAGTCCCTGTCATCCTGCATCAAGAAGCTGCTGAATGAGCTCTGGGTGAGAGGTTTCCCGTCAAGCTCGCCGAAATCGAAATCTACGTTGGTCAAATCGCCGAAGGTGGTTCGCATCACCGAGCCAACCTCTCCCTGCAGTGCCATCAGGCGCTCTTCCGACTCGCTGAGTATATGTTCCTTGAATCTGCGTGCTTTCTTGATGAAAATGGCATAGGGAGCAAAATCCGCATCCTCGAGATAGGTTTCGATTACCTTGTCCTCAATGCCGAGCAATTCGGGATCGAAGAAAGCCATGGCAGCCGATAGCAGGCTCAGCTGCTGGGATGCCAGCGAGTAGCGCCTGACGTTGTCGTTGTCAGAGGCATCTCCTGCGTAGAGCAGAAAGGCGTAGTTGTACAGCCGCTCGGCAAGAATCGAAGTCTGTTCGTACCACTGCATCGTTGATAAAAAGGAATCCTTGCCCGCTGAAAGGCTTCCTTTCAGCTCAGGGGCCTCCTCGATGCGGGTTTTAAGCTCCTTGAGTCCTTCGTCCCAGCTTTCGTTGTTCCCAAAGAGACTGCCAAGGTCCCAGGTATCTTCAATTTTCTGCTGTGCTCGGTTGAGTGTCTTCATGAAATTTCTCCTAACAGGGTGATAAGGTGCCGTGTTGCGCGACCGCGGTGGCTGTAGTGGTCTTTCTCATCATCGGTCAGTTCGGCCATGGTTTTTCCGGCCTCCGTGACGTAGAAGACAGGATCATAGCCGAAACCGCCTTTCCCGTACCCGGTGGCGGCGATCTGTCCATGCACCGATTCACATATGGTAAAGATGCGATGCTTATCCACAACCAGAGCCAAGGCACAGACAAACTGTGCACTGCGTTCAGAAGGGGACTTCAGATGTGCTAAATTTTCCAACAGGAACGTATTGCGTTCATCACTTTCCAGCTGCCTGCCGAATGTTTCCATTCCGTAGCGGGCAGTCCTGACTCCCGGACCGCCGCCCAATGCATCCACGCAAAGTCCGGAATCGTCGGCAAGGACAACCATATTTTTCGGAGCAGATTCAGCGAGTGCCAATGCCTTGCCCAAAGCATTCTCGGTGAAGGTCGGCTTGTCTTCCTCGAAGTCGAAACTCAGACCCAGCTCCTTAGGTAAAATGATGGTATGGGCGCCGAGCATGCGGGAGAACTCCTCCCGCTTATGGGTATTATTTGATGCCAAAAGAATATTCATGGGTCTAAAGATACTCATTGTCCTCTTGTTCGTCCATATACTGAGAGAGCAGGCGCTTCATATAATGTACAGAACTGTCGATGGTGCCTTTGGGTATGCCAAGCAGGGCACCCAATTCACTGTGACTTAGGTTGAGTTCCATTGCACGAATCTGATTGATCTTGGTTTTATACACACGCTGGGTCCAGATACGAAGCTGCTCTAGTTTCAGCCTCTTCGTCTCATCCTCTTCGCGAAGGAGTTCTGCTTCAATTTCCAGCAACCTTCTGAAGTGCCGATGACTGATTGTTTCGAACTCTTCCTTGCATGCCCTCTTTTGTGCAAGAACGATATCGGCTGTATTCAGATACTCGGCCAGCAGGGTTGTATTCACTTCCAAAAGTGCTGCCAAGTCCTCCAGGAGATAGTGCCCGGCCATGTGCGGAGAGAGGGTGAGCATGATCAGAAATCGCTTTCGATTCACCTGGTGCCGAAGTAAGCCTTGCAATTCCAACAACTTTCCATCGTTTACAATCGATGGCTGGCTCCTATGCTCAAGCAATTCCTTGAAAAGGGCAGGGAGAGTCTTGATGTCTTGTTGCACCACTGACGAAAACCTGCAGTACATGGCATGTTCCAAGGTTTCCTCAGGCAACGGGTTTGCCTGCTGATGATAGAAATCACTTTCGGCGACTAAAAGCTCTTTCTTTCTTTGTATCTGCTTTTGGGCGATGAAGTACCGACTACGCTTACGTACGACCTGACTCAGATACCCTATATAGGATAGTCGACCTTCCCGATAGGTGTTCAGATAATACGGAATGGCGTCGTAGCAAAAGAACAGGAACTCGCAACAGTCCTCCTCGTCAATGAGGTGCAGAAAGGATGGGAGCTCATACATCAATTGTTGGGTTTGTTCGTGCAGTGATTGATAGAGCACTTGGTCGTCGTGTTGCTTTTGGTAGCTTATTACTGACTTGGTCAGTTGAAGTGAAGCGCTCTCGGAGAGAGGTAACAGATACATCGCATACTCCTTCGGTGTTGTATCACCTATGTATGCAATGTGTATGCCAAGTCAGCTGTTCAGCAGTTCCCCCACAGCATCGATCAGTTTCTGACGCACCACCTCGATCTTTTCATTGATGGTGGCTCCTGCGGCTTTTTTGTGTCCACCGCCGCCGAACCGTTCAGCCAAGGCTCCGACATCGACACTGCTTTGATGGGAAGAACGGAACCCCACCTCGGTTGCACCGCCTTCGAGTTCCTTGAAGAAAAGTACCACCTCAACATTCTTAACCGAAAGCAACATTGCATAGAGCGAATCGCTGGGTTTGTCGGAGGTGATATAGGTGTCCCGGTCCTTGAGGCAGGAGGAGGAGAACATAAGCCTGCCGTCATAGAGGCTTTCGCTCCGGTCGATAAGCTTGCCCAGGTACTTTACATAGCCAAGGCTTTTACCGCCGGTCATGCGGTCAGCCATGGTATTGGGGGATACCCCGAGGTCTACAAGCTCAGCGGCGAGGCGCAACGTCTCGCCGCGATATGCGTTGATGAAGCGGAAAAACCCTGAGTCGGTGGCGAAACCGAAGAACAGATGCTCGGCGATCTCCTGGGAGATTTCCACTTCAAGGGCCTTGTACAGCTGCATGATGATGAGTGTGGTGGAAACTGAACGGGGTACGATGTAGCGATGGGTTCCGAATTGTTCTCCACTGCTGTGGTGGTCCAGAACTATGGTGGTCAGCCCTTCGATCTCCTGGGCCAAATGGCCAAGTCTCTCGGGCGAGGAGCAATCGACCACGACAACAATGGGATCGCGGTCGTAGAGCTCCTTGTCGATATGGGAAAGAAAATCTGCTCGTAAATGGGAAATTTCAGAACGGTCGAACGGGCCGGCGTTGGCCAAGTGGACCGTCTTGCCCATTTTGAGCAAGAGCGATCCTGCGGCCATCTGACTGGAAAGGCAATCCCCATCAGGGCTTACGTGTCCTAGAACGATGAACTCGTCCCGACTTCTCAACAGATCAAGAATCTGTTCGTCGAATGGGGGGTAACTAAACATATCACGCTCCACGAATGACCTCGGGTTGTTTGCCTTCAAGCACACACTCCCGTCCTACGATTACTTGTTTCACCTGTTGGATGGAAGGAATATCGTACATGATACCCATCATGATGTTCTCAACGATGGAACGCAAGCCTCTGGCGCCGGTCTTTTGTTCGAACGCCTTCTCGGCAACCGCTTCTATCGCTTCACTCTTGAAGATGAACTCGATACCGTCGAGACGGAAAGCCGCCTCGTACTGGCGAATGATGGAATTTTTCGGTTCGACGATGATTCTCATCAGGTCCTTCTTGGAGAGATTGTCAAGAGCGACGTGGATGGGAAGCCTGCCGATGAACTCGGGAATCAGGCCGAACTTGATCAAGTCGTCCGGCATCATCTTGCTGTACAGGGCGTGCAGGTCCTTTTCCTGGGCATTGACGATAGTCGCGCCGAATCCCATGGCATGGCTGGAGACACGCTTCTCGATGACCTTGTCCAGACCAACGAACGCACCGCCGCAGATGAAGAGAATGTTGCGGGTATTGATCTTCAGCATCTCCTGGTTCGGATGCTTTCGTCCCCCTTGGGGAGGTACGGATGCATCGGTTCCTTCGATGATTTTCAGAAGAGCCTGCTGAACACCCTCACCACTGACATCGCGTGTGATCGAAGGGTTCTCACCCTTCTTGGCAATCTTGTCGATCTCATCGATGAAGATGATTCCGTACTCAGCCGCCTTGATGTTGTCGTTGGCGTTCTGGATGAGTTTGAGCAGGATGTTCTCAACGTCTTCACCGACATAGCCAGCCTCGGTAAGGGTGGTTGCATCAGCGATGGCGAAGGGGACCTGCAGCTTCTTGGCAAGGGTGGAGGCAAGCAGGGTCTTGCCGGTACCGGTGGGACCTACCATCAGGATGTTGGACTTATCCAGCTCCACTCCCTGTTCAGCGATTTGCTTTTGGAACTTGACCCGCTTGTAGTGGTTGTATACGGCAACTGCGAGCACGCGCTTTGCGTCGTTCTGGCCGATGACATACTCATCCATGTACTCCTTCAATTCCTGCGGAGTGGGGATACGGTCGGGAAGTCCCACCGCGTCCTCCTGGAACGTAGGATCACCTGCAAGCATATCGTTGCATACCTTGATGCACTCATCGCAAATGGCAACACCCGGGCCGTTGATGAGCCTTTTTACTTCTTCCTGGCCTTTGCCGCAGAAAGAACAGACTTTTGCGTTTCGTGCCATTAGTTACTCCTTCTCATGACGCTGTCGACAATACCATAAGCAACCGCATCATCGCTTGAAAGGAAGAAATCCCGTTCGACATCCTTGGACACCTGCTCAAAACTCTTGTGGGTATGACGGGCGATGATATCGATGGTAAGTTTCTTCAATCTGCTGATCTCCCTGGCATGGATTGAAATGTCGGAGGATTGCCCCTCGACACCCCCCCACGGCTGGTGGATCATGACGCGTGCCGAGGGAAGCATGAAGCGCTTTCCCTCAGAACCGCTGGCAAGCAGCAGTGCCGCCATACTGGCGGCTTGTCCCATGCAGATGGTCTGCACATTGCTGTGCAGATACTGCATGGTGTCGTAAATAGCAAGACCGGCGGTGACTGATCCGCCGGGGCTGTTTATGTACAGGCTGATATCTTTGGAGGAGTCTTCGGAATCAAGGAAAAGCATCTGTGCTACCACAAGGTCCGCATTTGCATCGTGGATCTCGCCATCAAGGAAAATAATGCGATCCTTGAGCAGACGGCTGAAAATATCGTAGGCACGTTCGCCGATTCCTGACTGCTCGACGACCATCGGTATGGTGGATTGCATCCTAAAAGGATGGATATTCATGGCAAAAGCCCCCTTTCTCTCCTGGGATTGAAAAGGCGGAACCTGTGTGGACCCGCCTTTTCACAACGTAAAACACTGTCTGATGCGTTCTTACGCACCGTAGGTCTGACTCATGAAGGTCTCGTAGGCAACCTCTTCACCTTCAACGAAGGTGTTGTTTTCCTGGAGGAACGGAGCAATCTTCTGGAATCGCATGTCGTCCTCGATCATGACCTTGTAGTAGTCACGCTGCGCGGGGTCGGTAACGTCCTTCAGCTGCTCTTCGAGCGTCTTGTTCAGTTCTTCCTCGTCCACGGCGAACTTCTCGGTATCCTTGATCTTGTCCATGATCAGCTGAATGCGCAGGCTCTTCTCTGCAGCTTCCCTCCAAGGAGCGGTGATGTCTTCCTTGGTTTTCTGTTGGAACTGGAGGAACTGAAGAATCTGCTCTTCACTGAGGCCGGTCTGCTTTACATAACGGTTCCAGCTCTGCTCGATCTCCAGATCAATCATGCTGGCAGGAACTGCGATGGTGGTTCCCTTGAGCAGCTCTTCGCTCAGCGCATTGAGCTTCTCCTGCTCAAGCTTTGCCTCAAGAGCCTTCTCAAGCTTTTCGCGGGTAGCCTTGGTCAGGTCGGCAACGGTCTTGTACTCTTCCTTCACATCCTGGGCGAATTCGTCGTCGAGAGCCGGCACATCACGGAATTTCACAGCTGAGACAGCTACCTTGAGGGTGATGGTTTTACCTGCATAGCCTTCCACGGTGGAGTCCTCGGCATAGGTCTTGGAGAAAGTCTTCTCTTCACCGGCCTTCATGCCGACCAGGTCGCTGTCGATCTGATAGAAGTTGTAGGTGCTGCCGAGGGTGAATACGAATTCCTTGCGCTCGGTTCCTGCAACCTCATTGTTCTGTTCGTCAAGCTCGACGTAGTCAACGGTGACGATGTCACCCATCGCTGCCGCATCCTGCTTGTCGATGACCATGGCGTTCTGGTCGCGAAGCTTGTCGATTTCGGCATTTACGGCCTCATCGGTCACCCGTACCTTCGGATAAGACACATTCAGACCCTTGTAGGTGGGAAGCTCGAATGTGGGCAATACATCGTATTTGACGGTAAAGGTCACATCGGTATCGGCCTTGAAGGGGAGCAGGGACTCTTCGTCCTGCAACTCGGGAGTGCTGAAAGAGAGGGGCTTGTACTTGTCCTCAACTCCCTCCAGAGCCTCCTTAAGGGCGGCCTCGATGGTGTTGAAGGTGCTTTCCTCGCGGATAGCCTTGCCGAATTTGCCTTCCAGCACAGAAACAGGGGCCTTGCCTTTGCGGAAACCCTTGAGTTGGATGGTGGAGGCATACTTCTGCAGTGCAGCCTTGTAATCATTCTCGATGGTGGGAGCGGTCACGGTGACCGTCAGTGCGACGGAGGAGTTCTCCAATTCTTTGATACTCTTATCAGCGATCATCCTATGTTCATCCTTTCGGTCCGATTTCGGACCATGTATATCCTCAGGCAAAGCCCTTTCTTTGTTTCCTTATGCAATCAAGCTACCTTGGCAGTATACTACAACCAGAAAAGCTCGACCACCCTATAGAGGGCAGATTGAGAAAACCCTTTTACCGGAAACATATTGTATATAGCAACTTTTTTCTCTTTGGTCTAGGGGAATGCACAATTTTGTCCAATTGCAGGATGGCATTCAGTCTGCTACCATTGCAGGCAGGAGGACGCAAGTGACCATCTTTTGTTATCCCAACTGCAGCACCTGCAAGCGTGCAACAGCCTATTTGGAACGCAAGGGTATTTCCTATACGTATCGAAACATCAAAGAAAACCGACCGAGCAAAGAAGAACTTGAGAAGATAGTCATCCAAAGCGGCAAGGAGAGCAGGAAATTCTTCAATACCAGCGGACAACTTTACCGCAGTCTCGAGCTCAAGGACAAGATTCCAGAGCTGAATGACGATCAGATCCTGGACCTGCTCGGCAGTGACGGCATGCTGGTTAAGAGGCCTCTGCTCGTCAGTGAGAAAGGGGTGCTCGTCGGATTCCGTGAAGCTGAATGGGATGCCTTCTTTGGAGCTAATCCAACCTGCACATCATGATGTCCAGGTCTGCATAGGTACCGTCCTTGTATCTCATGCCCCGCTGTATCGTGCCGCATGTGGTAAACATAAGCTTCTTGTACAGATTGACTGCTTTGGTATTGGAAGAGACCACTTCCAGCTCCATCTGCTCGTAGCCAGCGTTCCTTGCAGTTTCCAAAAGGATGCGCATCAGCAGTTCACCGATGCCCTTATGTTGGAATTCCGGTGCAACGGAAAGGCCGCATTGGGCCCGATGAGTCATGCGCCTCAACGTGGAAACAGGGGAGAAGTCACATAAGCCTGCCAACTGCCCGTTGCATAAGGCACCGAGGATGATGCGCTTGTCATCGTTGTTTGCCTTGGTCAGCCATTCGGCTTCCTCCTCGACGGTGATGGTCCACTCCTCGACATCACGTGCAAGGAAATGGGAGGAGGCGTACATGGTCTGCATATAGGCAACGGCAAGGGATGCATCCTTGCGTTCCAGGTTGCGCACGGTTACCACCATTCCATGTTTCAATCGGTGTTCGGAAGCTTCACGTTTCATACAGCAAGCATAGCAACTCTTCTTTTTTGGTACAAGAAGCAGACAATGATAAAACAGTTCCTCTTTCCATCTGTCGTATTTATGAGAGTTGATATACTATGGCAATATGTACACATTGACAGTCGACCAATCCGGAAAGGGGCACTACTGCAGCATCCAGGAAGCATTGGATGCCGTTCCCTATGCACAGGAGGCCCGAATCATCATTGAGGAGGGCGTGTATCACGAAAAGCTCTTTTGTGACAAGCACAACATACACCTCATAGGGAACGGTGATGTAATTATTACCAATTCCGAGGGTGCAAAACAGAGAATCGATGCGCTGCCCAAGCGCGGTACCTTCCGCACCTATACAGCCTTCTTCAGTGGTGAGTTCCTAAAACTGGAACATATCACCATAGAAAACAGGGCAGGAAAAGGAAGCGAAGCCGGGCAGGCTGTCGCCTTGTACCTCGATGTCGATCGCGCCCATCTCTTTCAGGTCCGCCTGTTCGGCAGTCAGGACACCCTTTTTATCGCACCGCTACCCGAAAAGGAGCGTGAACCCAATGGTTTTTTTGGACCGAGATGTTTTGCCAAGCGAAAGCAGAATGCTGCGTTCTTCGAACAATGCTTCATCCAAGGCGGAGTGGATTTCATCTTCGGCGGCGGTGATGCCCTCTTCAGGAATAGTGAGATCAGCAGTTGTGAAGCAGGATATGTAACGGCACCCTCGACCTGTGCAAAAGACATCGGACTGGTCTTCGATCGGTGCACGTTCACCGCCAAGGACCATGTCGATGCCGGATCGGTGTATCTGATGCGCCCATGGAGAGAGGATGGCAAGGCTGTGTTTCTCCATTGCAGCTTCAAAGAGCACATCCATCCAGCGCTGAGAATCGATTGGCCGGGTCATGAAGGGCTTGGAGAGGGAACGCTTGCCTGCCATCGATGTCGTTCTTGGAATGGGGCGGGCACCGAAGAGGTATTTGAAATTTCTGCCGTTGAAGCCATGGGTGTGCTCGATGCCATCGAGCAGCGCTGCCGAATTTTCCACCAAAGCCCCTATGAGGGTGTGTAACATCAGGCAAACATACCCGTGGCAAGCTGCATGCGGATGGCCAGCAAGGCTACAAGCACCACCAAGAGCGAGATGATGAACCCGTGCAACATCGGAGCCGCTCCCTCCTGTTTCATCTCCTTGAAACTGGTGTTCAAACCGATTGCCGCCAGTGCTGTAACCATGCAAAACTTGCTGATGGACTTCAACAGTGAAGCAATGCTTGTCGGTATAAGTCCAAGACTGTTCAAGCAAGCCATGACCAAAAACAGGCCGATGAAGTAGGGGACGATTGAAGACACCTTTACGGCAATCCTCCCTGTTTTCGATCTCTTCCGGGTCTGGTGGAATTGGACGGCGCTGAATATGAGCACGGTGGGTATGATGGCAAGGGTGCGGGTGAGTTTCACCATTACGGCAAAGTCTCCGGCACGCTCGCTGAATCCATATCCTGCAGCAACCACCGACGAGGTGTCGTTGACTGCCGTGCCTGCCCAAAGTCCGTAGGCGGTGTCACTCATGCCAAGCCACGAGCCGAGAAGGGGGAAGAGCACAATCATGACCATGTCGAAGATGAATGTTGCGCTCATGGCAAAGGCTATGTCACGGTCCTCGGCTTCTATGACGGGTGCGATGGCCGCAATGGCCGATCCCCCGCAGATGCCGGTCCCTGCAGATATCAGGTTGGACATCTTCCAATTGAGGTCGAATGCCTTCCCTACAAAGTAGCCGACGCCAAAGCATGCTGTCAGCGTGAATAGCATAACGAAAAGGGAGATCCTGCCTACTTGAAGGATGGTGGTGATGTTCAGGCTTGCTCCCAGCAGGATGATGGCGAACTTCAGCAACATCTTCGATGAGAAACGTATTCCCTTTTGAAACTCAGGATCCGGTCTTCTGATGGTATGAAGCAATATGCCGATGAATAGGGCAATGACCGAGGCGCTGATGAAGCCTTGCCCCATCAGGCTTTCAATCCATTTTGCAGCTGAAGCGATAACGACGGCGAGCAGTATTCCCGGTGCATATGCCTTGATGGTTGTATTCATTGGTAGGTAATCTTCCTTTGTGCGTGGTATCGATGTTGATACTACGAATTTTTACTGATAAAATCCAATGAAACTTTTCTATTTAACAATTCCAAAAAGTTATCGAGGAGCCAGCATATGGAAACTAGGTTGAAAACATTCCTTTCTCTTTGCGAGACGATGAATTATCGGAGGACCGCCGAGCTGGTGAACCTTACGCAACCTGCTGTTACCAAGCAGATCCAGTCGCTGGAGGAGGAGTACTCCACCAAGTTGTTCGAGTATAAGGGGCGCAGTCTGCACATCACCGATGATGGCTTGCTGCTCAAGCAGTTTGCCCAATCACAGTTCTACAATGAAGCAGAATTGTTTCGCCGCCTGCGCCGCATCGAAAAGCGGGTGCTGCGCATCGGCGCAACGAAAAGCATAGGCGACAGTGTTTTGGACGGATTTCTTGAGCGGTATTTGAAGCATGAGGACCATAATCTGTCGCTGCTTGTGGCTAATACGACCGAACTTTTGGCCCTCTTGGAAACGGCCCGGCTTGATTTCATCGTGGTGGAGGGGCTTTTTGAGAAGAAAAAGTATGATGTAAGGCTGATGCAGCGTGAGCGGTTCGTCGGTCTTTGTGCCAAAGGCCATCCTTTTGAGGGAAAGACCATTGCTTTTGAAGATTTGCGTCAGCAGAACCTGTTTGTTCGCGAATCAGGTTCGGGAACAAGAAATATCTTTGAACGTGAGCTGGAATCCCACGGATACGACCTTTCGCTGTTCAACCGGGTGACGGTGCTTTCCAGTTTCCAGCCGCTTAAGAAATTGGTATCCAAAGGGCTCGGAATCAGTTTTGTCTATCAATCCATAGCTCACAGTGATGAGAACCTTGGACGGTTCACCGTCGAGAACATGGTAGATGAGCATGAATTCAGCATAATCTGGTTGAAGAATACGACAGCTTCCCAGTTTGTGGATGCCTTTTTCAAGAAAGAGGGTTCTTGCGAAATACCAGACAAAATTTCTATACTGTCAAAACTCTAGTAAAGTGGTAGGGGAATGCATGGTACAGGTAGGAAAGAAATGGACGGTTTTAGCGGCATCACTGTGTATGCAGACCATCCTCGGCGGAGTATATGCTTGGAGTACTTTGTCCGTCTGGGTCAAGAAGGAGACGGGAATCAATAATGGTCAGGCTGGATTGGTTTTTGGTCTGACCATCTTGGTTTTCACGGCAGTAATGGTCTTCTCAGGTCGGCTTCTTCCCAGATTGGAACCAAGGAAGACAGCTGCCATCGGAGCTTTTGCCTACGGATCCGGGTTTCTTCTGGCATCATACAGCCATGCTTCCTTTATGCTGCTCTTGCTCGGAATCAGCATGCTTTCGGGTATCGGTATCGGCTTTTCCTATGTTGTTCCACTGACTGTATGCCTGAAGTGGTTTCCCTCCCGGAAAGGATTGATCACCGGGCTCTCGGTGGGAGGCTTCGGAGGTGGGGCCATCCTGCTTTCAGCCGTCATCGAGGAGGCGTATCTCTCCAATCTTTCTCTCTCATTGTTTCTCAGGGGATACGGCATCATCGCAGCAATCCTGTTGCTCGCCTGTGCATACCTGCTTTTCGTGCCGGATGAACCTTCCTCCACCCGGAAAAAAATCCCGCATGCTGTCTATCGCGATTCGGTCATGATGTTCTCTTCATTGGGTATGTTTAGTGGCACCTTCGCGGGGCTTTTGGTGGTTGGAAACCTTTCCTCTCTGGTGCAGGAATCAGGACTCTCGGAGGTTCAGGCAGTGTTTGCAGTCATGCTTTTTTCTGTCGGCAATGCCTCGGCAAGGATAATTTGGGGTTTCATCTTCGATCGCATTGGATCGGTGAGCATCCCGCTCTCCCTCCTTTTGTTTTCCTTGACAACCCTCTTCTTCCTGGTCGGCGGGCCAAGCCTTACGCTTGTTCTCGTATTGGTTGGTTTTCTGGGGTTTTCCTTCGGTGCAAATTTTGTACTTTATGCCGCAGTCATCGCCCATGCCTATCCGCTTCACTACTTCTCGTCGTTGTATCCACTCTGCTTTCTCGCCTATGGCATGGCAGGGCTGTTGGGGCCCGCCATCGGTGGGGCGCTTCGTGATTTGTCAGGTTCCTACAGACTGTCATTGATGCTGTGCTTGTTCCTGGTCACGATCTCTGCAATCCTCTTGTTTGCAAAACGCAGAAGTTTGAATGGAAGGTACAAACCATAAAAAAGCAGCCAGATTTCTCTGACTGCTTGAGAAATATCAAGAAGAACGTACAAGTCAGCATGCAAGTCAGCATGCAAGTCAGCATGCAAGTCAGCATGCAAGTCAGCATGCAAGTCAGCATGCAAGTCAGCATGCAAGTCAGCATGCAAGTCAGCATGCAAGTCA